>Ga0209489_108571_pt1 | contig 13764 bp, 8 predicted proteins | sample SiratrowhiteBW_FD_187527 | JGI IMG/M metagenome (GOLD analysis project Ga0209489, IMG submission 187527) | Root nodule microbial communities of legume samples collected from California, USA - Siratro white BW (SPAdes) (version 2) | ecosystem: Host-associated > Plants > Roots > Nodule | place: USA... | reverse complement strand
ATATATATATATATATATAAATATATATATATATATATATATATATATATATTTAATGGGTTAAATATTAGTTTTGCAAATGGTCATACTAGATACAATTAGTTTCTAACTAAGGAAGTTAAATATTGAACCTAATATTAGAAAATATTGAATCTGATATTAGAAAATATTGAATCTGATAACGGAACAATAACATATATTGATATTTATTTGTTTATGATATGTATGAATCATAAGTAATAATTATTATTATTAATTTACCTACTATAAACTTTAATAATCATATTTAATACGAAAAAGATTATAAAAAGTATTTAAGTTCCGTTATTTTATATATACTATATACATTTAATTACACACATATAATCAAATATTCTTAATCAATTTTCTTTATCTTCACCATTAAATTAAAATTAAATAGTTTTACATCAAAATAAACTATGAAATAGTTTTATCCAAATTTAAAATATTTATTGTAAATTGGAATATAAGGTTTGTTTATAATATTGATAGTATTACAAAAATTATTTTAGGTGATCCATAAAATAAAATACTAATTTTTATACTAATTTATTTGTTTATTACCAAATTTTGAGACCCATATATCTTTTTCTTAGTAATTATGATTTTCATATACAGATTGATGTCATAAAGATTAAAAGATTTACTATTTTATTGATTTGCACAAACAAATGTCACTTATATGAACATATTTCTTAAAAAAAATATATACGAACGTGTAAGATTTTCCTTCCTTCGTATGAAAAATCGATTTTAAGATTTCTTATATAACTGTGCTGCACCTTTTTGTTTGCATTTAGGAGTCGCATGTCCTTTTCTGAATAAGATATTTTGAAGAAAAATATCTCATTGTATATTTCCTGTCGAAACTAATATTTTTCAACAAATTTTTATTCATTTTATATATTCTATAAATATTCCCAAATCTTCTTATTTTACTAATAAAATTTCCAGCATACACTTTCTCACGTATATTATTGTACAAATTATTAAATCCTGTCAATTACTCTTCAAATAGTTATATACAATTATAATTACTATCATATAGCTATTTTTTTCACTTTTTAAATTACGACAAAAAAATTGGTTGGATTTCACTGCCCACAATTTTTGGCTTCAACCCATAATATATTTGTATCAGAGATATAAGATTAAATTGCTACAAGACTGAAAAATAAACATTGTATGTGTTTAAAAAAGCATAACTAGGGTTTCAGAATAGTAGAATAATTCCAAAGAAAGTTATTTGAAATAAGTAGTCATGTGATGGAGTGAGAGTTGATATTTGGCAGCATCTTATTGCAGAAATGGAGTGACTAGGAGGTACCAGGGCCATTGAAATTGGATAAGCTAAGAACTGTAAGATAATATAAGGTACAGATTTCATCAAAACATGTGACTCTACACATATGCAATTAGTTTCATGTTATCAAAATATTATCCTCAACTTAAATACTCCTTTTAACGAGTGGATTGTATCTAGCCACAACTTAACATAATCTGATTTTATGAACTTCACACTTTTGAACTACCATTGCCCATTTATTTGCATGTATAAGAATCATAATTGATGTAACAGTGGCTCAAAACAATAAAGACAATGTAATAGATTGAAATGACACTATCTTCATACAGTGTACAAACAACTGATACCATATATTGAAGTGAACACGTAACTACCAATTAATCCTTAGAATATACAAACACACCAAACTTAAAATATACAAACATGCCAAAGCTTATAGAAAGTTGAAATTTCATGTAAATTAAAGACTATGAAAAAAACACATGTTGCCGACACATGAAATAACAGTTAGCAATTTGAAAAGTGAAATGAAATGTAGATAAACTGATATTATTTTTTACAGAAAGGAGTGTTGGTTATGTATGCATGGTTTGCAAATTGCAAGGTCCTTGAGGCAAGTAGCACAGTGAGAATTTGAAAGTTTAGTAGAAGGAGCTTAGAAGGTGTCACTGTCTTGTACAGCGAGCTAGTTGATCAACAAAACAAAGCAGATGCTAACAAAAAAGACACATATTGGGGACCATATATTCCATCCTTCACAGGCATGGACACAACCTTCATTGCTCCTTTAATCATATGATACATCTAAGTTCCAAATGTTTCTAGAGTTGTTATTTCATATACATTTGGAGAGGGACAAATAGCAACTTGGTTTAAAACACCCATCAGCTCCAAAACCCTATAAACTGAGACTCAGACAGAAAAATAACAAATAGGTAAGTTATTAGTCAGTACATGTTTTCATTCACATTGAAAAACATTTCCAAACTTTGTTCCCGTAACCAATGATTTTTGTGTCTCTTTTTCACACTTTATAAACACCTTAATATTTATATAATATGAGTTTCATTATTACGTGTTCCCCACATATTTCATAAAACCTTATAATATAAGTGACTGCAAAAAGTTCATTTTATAAATTAGTTTTATGAAATTGAATTAAATTTATTTTTTATATGTAATAGAGTATATTTAATAAAGTTTGTTATATATAATAATAGATACTCATGAAGATCTACTTTTGTAATTGAGATCTCTAGTTCTCAATATTTTTTTTTTCATTTTTATAAAAGCAAAAAATCTTTTTTTTACCTCATTTTCATTCACTCAAAATTAATTTTTTTAATATTTAAATGAAAACTATTTTTTTTTTGGTAAATGTAAGTGTAGTTAATAATAGATAGTATGTTGGGAGGCGAATCAAACCTTTGATTTATTAATTATAATTGTTGTAGACTTATGGTCTAGTAGAATTATGTCTAGATGACTTAGGATGTACTACTAAGTTTATAGGAAACATGAGTTTGCCTTACCAATGATAAAAGAAAAAGTTCAAAACATCAATAACAGACTTAACTTTATGCTATGAATTTATGAAAGGTCGCTCTAATGTTTCTTAGTTAATAACGCTTTTATATTTGGTTTTGGAATTATGTTTATTCTAACTTTATTCATAGATTATGTAAATATGATGATTGTATTAGTCAATCTTATTGGTCTAGTAAAGTAATCTTAACTCTATTATATATGAGGGTTATGTTAGAATATTTCTAAAATATTCTATTTTATTCAATTTATTTTTGTCGTTAACTTTTTTCCGTTAGATATCATACTAGGTGGTTTGTAAAACAATTCTTAAGTTTGTGTATTTGTTTCTATATCTTTTATGTGTTTGGTGTATTTTAAATCTTTTATATTAGACAATTTTTATTCCATTTAACTTAAAAATTTATGATAAATGAAAATGAATTGTAGATTCTATTCACTTACAAGATGTGAATTAGACATTTTTAAGTGATTTTTTTTTACATAATTAACTATGAATTTTAATAATAACAATAATAATAATAAAAAAAATAGTTAAGGTGTTCAAAATTGAATTGAAATAATGATTAAAAATTATTATATTTTCAACGAAAAATTTTGGATTAAATTATAATGAAAATGAAAAGAAAATTAAAAGACATTATTTATTGTATTTTAATATGATATATATATATATATATATATACATATACATATGTATGTATATACATACATATATATATATATATATATATATATATATATATATATATATATATATATATATATATATATATATATATATATATATATATACATACATATGTATGTATATATGTATATATATATATGTATATACATATATACATATATATAATTAAATAGCAACTAACAGTTTTGAATGTTATTTTGTATATGATCATATTTTAATTATAATACATTTATACCTATCATGATAATATTTTTATATTTTAATTTTTATTTATCAGATTATATAATTTATTTATTATTGTAAAAAGTATTAAAACTATAAATATATCCAAAATTATATAAAAAAAATCCCAGCATGTCTTTCTCTTTGATAATTTTGTATTATAAAACTTTTGACAATTCTTTACTAGAAGATGCTTAACAATCTTACGTTAACAAAAATCAAAAAACAGACCAAACAAAACAGAAAAACATTAGTTAGGTTCACTTCAAATTTTATAATAAATTAGATCTGAAATGCATTTAGTTTTAAGTTTGGTTTAAGTGATTATTCAACAATGAAAAATTAGATCTCAAACACTCATAATAAACAATGCTTAAAATAATAAGTAATAGTAATATAAAACTATTAATAACAAGCAAACTTACCTAACTTCTCATCTAAATAACTTCTCTTTTAGCTTGTTTCATTTTCATTCTAATTATATATTTTTTATATTTCCTTTTCTACTTTCTTTCATGCCATCCGCATAAAACATTAAAAACTCAACCTATGTATGTAAGATTATAGGTATTTTTCATGCAAAAGAATTGGTAGTGCGAATAGTAAGAAGGGTTGGTACAAAAAGTAAGGCCTAATGCTATACCAGGCAAAGTAGTTTCTCTTCTCCATTTGGGCCTGGAGATTAATTTTGGACTGTGCTAAAATTAGCTAGGTCACTTTGAATTTGGCAGATAATTTAAAAAGATAACTTAAACAATAGAAGTTCAAGAAAATCGTTTCCAATAAATCGTTTAAAAATATAACTAACAATTAGACAATTTGTTTGATCACGAGCATTTTTTTTTTTTCATCGCAAAGAAACATTTTCTTTTTACTTTGTTTTTCTCAGCAAATCTCTCAACTGATTTTAATTTTATCAGATCGATTTAATTTAAGGGATAAACGTGTTTATGTTAAAGACATTTTCATTAGGGAATTTAAAAGACTAATTGATCTTTATAAGGATTTAAAATGCTTCATGGTAAAATGGATGGTTTGGATTGAGAATTTTAATATCAAATGAAAATTTCATTTCGTGAGGTATTTTAATAAATTTAATTGCTAGAATTCAAATTTCAGCCAAAATTATGTGTGAATATCAATGGGAATTTTTTGAAAAAATTGACCGAAATTAAAGCAAATCAAACCGTTCGAACAATTTTTAAATCACTATTTTTAACATTAACATGATGATTTACCAATTTTTCATCTTATTCAACCACAATAATATTTGTTGTTATAAAAAATTTATAATAATAAATTAAATATATATATATATATATATATATATATATATATTATTTTTCTCACAATTTCGTTTGCAATTATATATATTTATTAATTGTCAATTTTTAGTTATCAGAAATAAAAGTCTAAATTATGTTAATAGTAAGCAAAGTTAGAAAAACTAAATTGTAGCATAAATTAAATTGTGCAATTTTTCATGTGTAACCAGTTTTGAAAATATAAGTAACCTCTCTTTGTAAAAAAGAATATTTAAAACATGTGCAAATGACATCAAATTCATTTTGTTCAGTGCGGAAAGATAAACTTTGTGAGATAAAACAAAAATTATACCTTTTTAAAATTTTACTTATTTGACATAAATAATATATAATATACATGAATTAACACTTTACGAAGAAGAAAATCACGCGAGGAGCACGTGAGGAATGCCGGTTTATAGAGGGAATAGTTAAGAATAAACTTAAGGTGGTAGTTTTGTAAGTAGTAGTCTTCACAAATTGAGAATTTCGGTAGACACAAGAATAAACCTGAACCCAACGAATCAACGAACCAACTCCATAAACCCTAACTTCCAACTTTCTTCTTCAATGGCCACCCTCGACCCAATCCAAAACGGCACCACCAGTCCCCTTCTATCGGAAAATCCCGACCAAGCTGAACCTCCCTCCCCCACCGCCGACGACTCCACTACCGAGGCCGCTGCCGAGAAGCGGTGGCCGGGATGGCCCGGCCTCTGCGTATTCCGTCTCATCGTGCCGGTCCTCAAAGTCGGAAGCATCATTGGCCGCAAGGGGGAGCTCATCAAGAAGACCTGCGAGGAAACGAAAGCTCGCATTCGAGTCCTCGACGGCGCGGTTGGCACGCCCGATCGAATCGTGAGTGTTCCCTATTTCATTTCTAGGGTTTCTTCGTTTTTATTATTTGCTAGGTTTTGTTAGACTCCGTCATTTCTCGTGGAATATTCAATATTGCCTGCATAGTACTAGTATGGATTTTTATTTTCTCTGCCTGGAGGCTACAAGTTGGATTCTTTGTGCTCGAGTTTTGGTTTTAGTTCATTGCGTTACTTCCCATATCATTCCCTTAGTTTCTAACTTACATTTTTATTCTGGTTTCATTGATGATATATAGTTTCTAGGACTTTTTTTACAGTATTTGTGGGGTGGTTTCTCTGTTGAATTTGCTAATGCTTACGAGAGGCGGCACATGATAGGTGTACGTTGCTTAGGTTCCAATAAGATGCTTTTAATACATATATAGTTTATAGGACTGTTTTATAGTATTTGTGGAGTCGTTTGTCTGTTGAATTTGCTAATGCTTACGGGAGGCACATGATAAGCGTAGTATCAATGGTTGTAACTTCACCTGTAGTGTTAGGGTTTGAATCTATGGGAACCTACGGTTATTTACCCCTGAAAAATGCTTGTGGGTGGTATGGCCGTATCTATTTATGTATTATTGCCACGTTGCTTAGGTTCCAATATTTTTATTTGAATTATAAATCATGCCACCGTGTCTGTTTCAGTTGGGGATAATCTTTTGTCATGCACATAACGATGTTGTTTCCCTTATAATTTATGTTGCTTGCAGCTTTCAATGCAGGTAGGAAATTGCCAAAGTGAATGGAAGTTAACTACGTTATTTAATTGGTTTATGTTTTGTGTAGATGATGCTTGTTTTCGAAATAACTTTTTTTTCTTTTTTTTCACGCTTATGCTTAGGCGATGACTTATATTTGATTTGTGTTTGTAGTTCTGTTTTGTCACGATATTGTTTGAATTTTGTTTTTAGGTACTCATATCAGGGAAGGAAGAGCCAGAGGCACCCCTTTCTCCTGCAATGGATGCTGTCATAAGGATTTTTAAACGTATCTCGGGGTTGTCTGAAATTGATGGCGAGAATAAAGCAGCAGGGCTTGCGTTTTGTTCTGTTCGTTTATTGGTGGCCTCAACGCAGGCTATCAATTTGATTGGAAAGCAGGGCTCATTAATTAAATCTATACAAGAAAGTACCAGTGCGTCCGTTAGAGTACTATCTGGAGGTATGCCTGCTGTCCTGTTATCTGATAATGTGGCATACATCATCAATGATTTTCTCCCTGCCTTGATAGCATCCTTATTTTGCCTATTCTTCCTTATATTGACTGATGTCATATAAAGTGTGCTGAATCATATATTTAATTACTGACATTTGGTTTACCTGGCTTCTACGGAAGATTCTTGAAATGAGGTGGTTTTGTCTTTTCAGTATTTTACCACTTAGATAGTGGTTAGAATCTAAATGAAGTAAAGATGTATTCATAACCTTTATTCAAAGTGCACTTTGGTCTGAGGCCACTGAAATTCAAGAATCCATTCGTCCTTGCTTAATTTAAAGGCAATCTCACTTTAGAGGAGCCTTTTCCAGTTGCTGTTGTCATTTTTAACATCTGTGCTCCTAATGAGGAAGAGCTTTTTATTGGTTTTCTGTCAATGTATTTTTTTGTTCAATGATGGAAGTGATTTTGATACCAAATCATTTTCCTGATAGACGAGGTTCCCTTTTATGCTGCTGCGGATGAGAGGATTGTTGAGCTGCAGGGAGAAGCCATGAAGGTCCTTAACGCTCTGGAAGCAGTAGTTGGGCACCTGAGGAAGTTTTTGGTTGACCCCAGTGTTCTGCCCTTATTTGAGAAAAGTGTAAGTTTTATTTTTCCAAATTTTGAATTATGTTGAAAATGTCAATACAAGTGTATATAATGTACTTTTACTGCTATTTTATTTAGTTCCTATGTTGAATATCACGTATTTACACTAAGATCTGTGTCTTTATTTGTTCAAGTACAACGCAACAATCTCCCAAGAGCGGCAAGTAGATACTACTTGGGTTGACAAACCATCACTGCATAGTGCTTCACAGCCTAGCATTGTGAATGATATTCCTCTTTCATCAAAAAGGGATTCTCTCTTTGTTGACCGTGAAAGTCATTTGGATTCATTGCTCCCTCCCTCTACAATGTCAATATATGGGCAAGATTCTTCACTTTCTAGTCTTCGTTCTTCAGCACTCAGTCGTTCCAGTGCTCCTCCTATTGTTACCACGGTTAGTAATTTCATGCACCAACAAATATCATGTTCTATTTGATATGGGAATTTCCTTAGAAACTCGTCAATACCATTGTTTTGTTTCTTACCATCTATAAAAAAAAAAGGCTAGTTTACTTGGTCCCTGTATTTATTTGATTCAATTCAGTCTCTCTTTTACTAACAGGTTCAATTGAGTTCCACAATTTTAAAAATCACAGCACCTTTGCCCGTCTGTTGAATTGACCTGGAACTGTTAATCTTGTAACTTATGTCAGTTTTGCTTACACTTAATGGTGGTTTTTTTAAATGCGAAACATTATTATTATATTAAAAATAAAACATAAAATAAATTAAATGCAGCTTGAAAGTAAAACTAAAAAACAGATTTTGTTGTCTGAAACACTTCTCTCTGCAACTTTCACTTTACTCCATAGTTTGCAAATTGCAACACAATGATGATGGGAGGTTATTAAAGTGATACAATAGAATTAAATGAGATACAATTTGAATTCATTGATGAGAGAGTTGTTAGAAATTTCAGTTACAAAAGATACTTTTACACATGGCTTATTCTAACTAGCTAGCTAGGTTCGAAACATGACAAACTTATAACAGAAATACAGCTGTCAATTGATAGCTGTGTAACTATCCCAACAAACAACAGAAAGGCAGCTGTCAGTTGACATCTGTGTGTCATAGGTTCAAACAGAGTAATATACTCAAACAGAGGGCAGCTAAAATGTCAACATACCTTTTCCCTTCTCTCCGATTTATAACCAAACCCCAAAACCCACTCACCGCTCTTTTCCTCTTCATTCTTGTTCCTGTGCTGATTTCTTTCAAGCTGAGGTAGTAGAAAGTGTCGTGCTTGGGGTTTCATATCAACTGTGAGATGCCGATTTTCATGTCACGTTAACCTGAGTTGGGAAAGAAAGAGGCTGAGCAAACCGATGATTTTGGTGAATAACCCTATGTTGTTGTGGCAAGTCAACGACTAGATTAGTATGAGTTGACGTCTATCTGAACTTTCAGGACTGTAATCCGATGCTCCAGTCTCAAGATAGATGCAGGCAGAACAGTCCGGTGAGGTTGACATTATCATGAGTGGTGTCTATGAGCGGAAGAGGAAGAAGTATCAGTGAAATAATATTGTTTTTTGTAATTACATTTGTTTTTTAAATTGTTGAATAATAGCAAATATGGTGACAGTTTTTAACAACCCATATTCACATGAAAACTACTAATAATCACAAAACTAACAAAGTTGATCCCAGTTAAACATAAGGGCCAAAAGTTGCTGCCTTTTATTGATTTAAGATACTTAATTGGACCTTTTTATTAAAATAAAGACTAAATTGAATCAAATAAATTGAGGGACCAAATAGGTAATTTAACCCAAAAATAACCATTATTACTATTTTTTTATATAAGAGCTTTTATATATTTGATTCATGTTGTCCAAATTTTAAATGAAGGTACATTAATTTCTGATTTATTATACATGTACTTTTGTACGTATTATTCTCATGATGATCTGGTTATGGGCCAAGCTTTTAAAGTGACTCATACTATATGATTTTGTCACTTTAACGTGGACCGAAGGCATGCTTTCTTTTCCGCTTCTACATATTTGCTTATACACCATTCTTCTTTGTTTTTATTATTTTAGTGTTCGACAATGATGGTAACTTCCACCTTCAATTATTGTTTCCACTTATTAGGTAATACAAACAATGCAAATACCACTGTCCTATGCAGAGGACATTATTGGTATACAGGGGACTAATATTGATTACATTCGCCGCACCAGTGGAGCCATATTGACCGTGCAGGAGAGCCGGGTGCCTGATGAAATCATTGTGGAAATAAAAGGCACCTCATCTCAGGTTCAGACAGCACAACAGTTGATTCAGGTACGAGACTCAAACCTCCAAACGAAAGTCATGCTTTTGTGGTCCTGTTGCTTTTGTATGACTGATATATGCTTTGGGTTTATATGTGTGTGCTTGTGCAGGTACATTTTCTTTTATGTGTATATTAGTTTGATATTCTTGTCCGTAATATGTTGGTAGGGGTGGAGAAAGAAATGTCGGTTTTCATAAATACATCTACAAAATAATCTAGAACATTAAGTGGGTAGAATCTGAACCTATCAAATACTTGCAAGTCAAAACATATGACCATTGCATGATTATCTTTAAGGTACATATGATTGTGATTGGATGTGTGTTAGCTGGGCTTTCCCTTAGTAAACCTGAACAAACCAATCCGTTTTGGGGTGATGGGATTGAACATAAGATGTGAGAACTTCATTTTATAAATTTATTTATTATCAAATGAAATTATCAGACTTATTAGTTTCTATGTATTACTCTTAAATTTTCTTGCAAGCACGTTGTACTTAATATTCCTATGCCTCCTCTTTAGGACTGTTTTACTGATTGTGGAATAAAGAGTTGGCATGATCACAACCATAATTCTTCAATGATTAATATTTCACACCAATAACTTTATTTTGATCATTTGATACTTTATTTTAAATATAAAAAATAAAATGATTAGCGGGTAGCTCTATGATACCTCTACCTGTCCCATGAACAAGTGAGTAATTAAAAGACTTATACTACTAATCTTGGACGTCCATTGGAGATATCTATTTAATATCTTAAGGATTTTACCCACGTATATCATGAGTGCATCCGTATGATAGGGTTTTTTTGCCATACTTAGACTACTTTGTACGCTTATACTGATAGAAATGTCTTGCGTTACAGGAAGTTATAAGTAATCACAAAGAACCTGTCGTGAGTAATTACAGCAGGTTAGATACAGGTCTGAGGTCTTCTTACCCTCAGCTGGGCAGTTCGTCTTATTCGTCATCTTCCTTGTCGTCGCAACCCTACAGCGGGTATGGATCTTCTGGTCTAGGAGGCTATAGTACTTTCAGACTTTGAATTGCTCTCTCTAGTTCACAATGACTTCATTTTGAGCCAAATTGTTCTAATTGGGTCTGATTGGGGAGAGTCAATGCCATGTGTAATTTGGTAATCTATGTGGCCGAGAGTTGAGCAGTGCCATAGAAAATGTAATGAAATGAAATATTAACCATTTTAAGGAGGATGTTTAGTTTTGTAGTGTATATGTGAATTGATTTAAAGCATAATTATGGGATCTATAGGGCATGCAAACCATGTTATATTTATTTTATTTTATCCTTGCAATGCTAACTATTATCATTACTTTAGTTGTGGATGTGTTGAAAGGCGTAGATTCCACTTTAGCCCTCTCCACCACTTATTTTAACCCATTCCACAAATCTAATGGTTCAGATCAAGTTCCAAGATTTAAGGATAAAATACTATCCGGCGCCTCGTGGGGCTTTGTTTATGCAATTACAAAATAGTTTTTTTTGCCAATTACCTTAAATACTTGAAAATAAAAAAATATTTAGTTAATGCAATATTTCCGATTTTAGATATTAAAAGTGTATTTTAAACTTGATGCAGTATCGAGAAGTTTTAAAAAGTTTTTATTAATTTACTCGTTCATTAAATATTCTCAATTTAATAAAACATAACACTATAGATATTAGAAATTTCAAATATTTTAAATTTGATTTAGTAATAAAATGTTTTAAAATATGTCTTGATAATATGTGGTTACCCAATTTAACATTGGGAAGATTAATATCATATTAGACACTATTGAGTATTAATTGGAATGGTCACTGATATATATATATATATATATATATATATATATATATATATATATATATATATATAAACCAGTAATAGGTTTTGATATTTAAAGATTAAAATAATTTTAAATTTTAAAGGAACATAAATTATATTTTTATAATAAGTTAAATTATAACTTGCATAATTTATATGGTAATACATTTATTTGTCAATTAAAAAAGCTCTGAGCCACATTAAGAATAATTTATAATTAAATAATCTTTTGTAGTTGTGAATACTAAAATTTAAATCGACTCTATTTTCACTCTAAACCATGCATAAAGTATTATCATAAAAAAATATATATCTTTTTTTATAATTTAAAACAATTGATGTTTTAAACTTAAACACTGTATTTCTTTTACTACATATTTTATTTTTGGAGTTATTTAAAGCAATGAGTAAGAAAGAAGGTTATTTTCTAGCAACAATAGGAACAAAGCTTAATAATTCTCATGAACATGTCGCATGGTATTCTGTCATTAAAACTATCAACTTGTATTCAACCATTAAACTTAGAGAAAAGAAAGAAGGGGTGCACTTGTTTGAGAGATAGCCCTAAGGGTAAGTGAACCGGTCTGTGTAATAAAAAAAATGAAAAATAGTAAAATACATTTTTTACACAAAAGGAAAATGATTTTGGATTTAAGGTTTTATCACTTCTTCAATATAGAACTTTTGTCGAATGTGATTGTAATAAGTCGTGGTGTTTGTTTCAATAAGGGATGAATGTATTACTAAACCATTAACATTAGATGATTGTGTGTAGTTGTTGATATATTTGTAGGTTGGTGTTTTTACCAGAGTGGCGTGGGATTGTGTTGGTAAGAGTGCTTTCTCATCTTCACTTCTCTGGTTTTTTGGTTGTAAGGATAAGGTTTGTTCCACGTTCTGTACTTCACTGTTATATATACCAATTGTTTGTGTCACAGTTCAGTATCATCTTAATCGTAATACAAGATCTTCCTTTGATCTTGTTTTGGATATATGACTACCTAAAATTATAATGTTTTAAACTTGTAGTATTAAGTATACGTTGATAATGTGAGTGTTTTACATGTGGTGTTGTAATTCCTTTTCATTTCTTAATTGTTTTAGTTCTGGTAATACATCTATTCTTTGGTTTAGTTTCTATAATATTTTGCTTATTTTCAATTAATTCTTTTAAAAATTAATAAAAACTAAAAAACAAATTATTAACATATACATTACTAGGATAAAGGAAAATATCAAATACAATAATAAGAACAAACTTTTAACTGAGTATTTTCAAAAATAAATTCATACATACTAAAATAAAAAAAAGAGACAATTGAAATTTTAATAGATAAAAAACCTGATGCAAAATTAGTTTGTGATTGATTTTCATATCTATTAAACTGATATATATATATATAATATACAGTGGACTTAAGAAATGATGTTACTATCATAGGGAGAGAAGTTATCCTAAAGGCTTGACCCAAAGCCACTCACTGGTGCCAGCAATGCCCACTTTGAATCTCTTCACAAATGTGCCGGTTGACACCGTCGTTGCTTCTGACATCCTCAGAGATGCCACAAAAGCGGTTGCAAAAATCATCGGAAAACCCGAATCCGTTAAGTCCACTTTTATCCTCTGTTCTTCTCCTTCACTCACTCTCTTTCAACACTGTTCACCACTTGTTTGATCAAATTACTCTATAAAAATATCAGAACTTTAGTCAGGAAATTTATTAAGGATACCATTTACCTTCAAGACTGGACACTAGTGGTGTCTGATGACACTTTTTCCTGTTTAGTTTTTCGGTATTTTGATGTTCCACGGTTTAATAGTTGTTTTGTTACTTTAATTTTCAGTATAAGTTGACATGAATTTTTGTCTTTCTTTTTTTTTTTTTTTTTGGG
>Ga0209489_108567_pt1 | contig 13766 bp, 12 predicted proteins | sample SiratrowhiteBW_FD_187527 | JGI IMG/M metagenome (GOLD analysis project Ga0209489, IMG submission 187527) | Root nodule microbial communities of legume samples collected from California, USA - Siratro white BW (SPAdes) (version 2) | ecosystem: Host-associated > Plants > Roots > Nodule | place... | reverse complement strand
GGCTGCCATGGGTAGCTAAGTCTTCATATCTTGGGATTGAATGTAATCTTTTCGAAACTCATTTGTACCTTGGATCTTGATTTATAATATTCAGTTTCTATTCAGATTTGGTATTTCCCTCTTGTATTTCATGCTTGATTGTGTATTTTATGGAATCTTGTCTTTAATTCTTGAAAACTACTGGAAAGTGATTTTGAGTTTATGACCTAGAGGAAATACGCGGTAAATTGGGATTCTAGGAATAGGGTTCCGACTTATTGTATGCAAAACATCGTCTTTTAATGCTGGATAACCGATTAGATAGTTGAGGAATCCGCATATTTGAAGTTTTCTTTTGAATCTCAGATTTGAGGAATCAATCTGGGTGATTTTTGCATGTGCGTCAAAACTGAATACTTACCGGTATTATGTTTCATTATTCGATTAAGTTACAAATGAGTAAGATTAGATGAGTTCAATCCCAGGGTGTTTCTCTAATCATTTCAGACTCTTTTACTGTTTATAAATTTATTTTACATGTTCGTAGTAATTGTTAATCAAACTAAATCTCTCATCAAAACTGAACTCGCTTACTGAGCAGTGACGCTGAAATTCTAAAATAGAACTATTCCATGAGGAATCGACATCTTTACTAAAACCCACTTTACTTGTGATTCGGTACACTTGCCGAATAAAAGTCTTAACATTTATGTATCATTGATTAAATATATTGAATGACGGTAAACGGTGGTAAAGAAAGCCTTAATTTTAGTGTTTAACAGACTTTTAGATTGTACAATTGTAAAGCTAAAATGCTTTGGATTTAACTTCCAGATTGTGGAATCCTAAATATATTTAGTATTTGAAAATAACTTTTGGATTGTGTAACGTTTCCGAATTCTACAATTTGGAAGATAAAATATTTTTGGAATAACTACGGGATTGAATAATACGAAAAATATTTTATTTTAATTTAATCTTTGGATGAGAGGTGCACAATTCAATCCGGAAAATAATTCACCATTGCACACTGAAAGAAAGTCTGATATGGTTAGCCTATCTTGATTATTTTCTAGGATGCAAACAAGAAATGATGAACATAGGCTTGAACTTGGAATTTTAGCTTTAAATTCTTGCGCATTATTAAATTCTTGATCACCTCCTATTCTCGTTCCAGAAAGAACTGGAAGTGAAAAGGTGAAAAACCCTTATAGTTCCATACTTTCTGGGTCTTCCAGATTCTAATCATAAACAATGTAGCAACCACAAGGTTGGACGGTTCAGTGGGCCATCCAGATCATAATAGGCTCCATTATTCTTACTGCTCACAATTTCTTCTAATGAAGTGACACCAACACTAAGTACGTCAGATTTGTAGAGAAAATGATATACTCTACATATTCAAGTAACATCTAGAAACTATAAACTATTTTTTGGAAGACAATGGAACTCTTCTTTCTGGCAGCAACCAACCGTCCTTGAAAACATTGTCGAATATTGAAAGGACCAGGAATAAAATCAGTGAAGAAGATGTTGCATCATTTATTATTGATGTTTGTGAAGAGCTACTAGTGCTGGAAGACAGAAAGTATAGGCTGGCGTTGTCAATTGATGCAAATGATGTAAGAGCCGTGGATAGTTGGGGCTCTGCTCTTTCTTTCCGGGGCCAATTGGTAGCAGATACTGTGGTCCGGTTTGCATTATTCTTGACATCATTGAATTACCTTTTTCAGTTCCTATGTTAGATTGTTTTCATTGCTCATTAGAAACATGTTAGAAAGCTGCTAAAATAATTCTCAAATTGGTAATTTTTTTAATTTCATATTAAAGCTTCGGGACCTTAATGTTTCCTTGACATGAATTCTTATTCCTGTTTGCTCATGCATACCTTTGATGTACATCAAATTTTTATTTATCTCCAAACACCACAGGGTGTTGCATCCGAGACTGAAAGAGTATTGCGGACTGCAAATGGTATGTTGTTAAAGGACAGTGTTTATGCGCAACATGTAGTGCTTGTTTGACATGGCTTTCGTGAGTGAAAAAAAAGAAAAACTTCTGTTTGGTACATATACTCTCGTAAAGTGATATCTTCAGTTGCTAAAATGCATAAGCTGACAACCTGATAAGATTTGTTAGTTGAATCATAGACATTTAAGGCACCTCTGTGTTGTACTTATCCACTCCTTAACTTACACTTCTTCAAAAACTATTGTTCACTGCAACTTCATGCCCAAACGACATTCTGCACGCCAGACTACATCTCTATATTAGATATTTTATTTTCTTACACAATTTAACCTGAGAAATAATGTGTAAATAAAAAGCAACCCCCTTCTGCAAGCTATAACAAAAACGAAACATGAAAAATTATAACACACTTAAAGTTATAATTTTAAGCCAGAGATGCAAACCACTTTAACAGCAAATCAAGTTTAAAGTCCATCACCATCTCCAAACAGAGCATCGTCAAGTCACACCAAAAAAAAGTGCCCATGTTTCCCCATTTTTGTAGGTCAAGATTTATTACAGAACTATTGTCTAGCTCTTTATATTCTACTATTGGAAAGGAAATTCAATCAGCAGAAAAATGATGAATATGTGGAAACTCTCGGAACAAAATACTCTTGATCAAATCACTTGCTTAATATCATCCATCACATTCTAAAGGAACAAAATATATGCAGCACTATCCATCTCAAATCTCATAATAGTCACTCATAACTATCCATCTCAAATCTCATAATAGTCACTCGTAACCTTTTCCCAGACAGTTCAAACAACGTTGAACCCTGCAAAATTAAGAGGAAACATTACAAAACTACAATAGTCCAAAAATCATAATGCTTGATGAATGATGTTAACTCAAAACAAATCTCTGAATGAGCAATCTCCTTACAAACAATTCATCTTCAAGACAACCGAAATAATGAAATTATCTTCTTTGTTTTACATTTTCTCGGCAAGCATACCCCATACTTGAAATTCCCATAGAATATCGAACTAGGCATAACATTAAGCAGAACAAAACGAAACCTAACCTGTTTCCTTCGCAAGTAGGACACACGCAGGGGTTAATTGCAATAGGGTCGAACATGGGTGACCAAGCTATGGTGGCATTCCCACTGCATAGTTTGCATATATAAAATCCCTTCCCTCTACAAGCCCTACACGGCAACGCAACTTTTTCCTACATATAAACCCACGAAACATGTTCCATTACATCAATTTCGAAGAAAGAATAGGATAAAGCCACGAAGAAAAACTCATGCTTACCCGTTTCTTCTCAGACGCAAACCGAAGCAATTTGATGGTAACAGTAGAAGCCAAGTTCAAAGTGGCTACTCCACCAAAGATTACTGCAGCCATTCTAACCAATGGCCCCACTGGCCTTAGATTCATGCCTTTTCTTCCAATATCTATGCTTATTCCTTTTCTCACCCAATTTCACAAACAACTGATCGTCACAAAATACTGAAAATAAACTGTTTATGGGAAGGGAAAAATAATTGTCAATACGAAACGACTGCGTTTCGGACAGGAGTTTTGTTTACTTTTCACTGAGACACGTGACGACATGTCGTTTTGATGTTTTTAACATTGTCCTCTGTCGTTGCAGCAGAGTAGCACTGCACGGACTTCAGGGGTGAAATTGAGAAGAACGCTTCTTCGATGAAATAATGAAATTCGTAATAGCGAAGAATCCCGTTAATCTTATCAACTCTCAGGGTTCACTTGTTCTCTTTGGCGTTCCTTCCGTTCAGCGCAATTTTCTTCGCAGTTCGAGCGCCAAATGGACTCGCGGCTCCAAGCCCCTCATGCTTTCGTTTTCTTCCTTGAGAACTTGGTGCGCTTCTTCTTCCTCTTCTTCTTCTTCGAATATGTATGGAGGTTGGGACGATCTCGGCAGTTCAGACGCGCCTGGTGGGTCCCACGCCTTGCGCAATCTTCTCGTTTCTATTGGAATCGATGATAGGAAGAACGTTTTCGTGTTCCTCTTGGGCCTCGTTTGCGCGATGGCGATTTCTAGGGTTAAGGTTTCTTCTATTGTCGTTCTTCCGGCTTCCGCGTTGGTTTTCGCCGTTGGTTTCACGGTAGGGTTTTTCCGAAACGGAGCGTTCGGTGAGGTGAGGGCGAGTGGGAGTAAGAGGAGGGAGAAGGAGGACAGTTCGAATTCGAAGCTGTCTTCGGAAAAATTGCGAAGTTTGGTGGAATTTTTTGACGAGCTTGATCTTGTGGTCAATAACTTGAAGAGTGATGTACAAAGTGCTATTAGGAATAAAAAGATTCGAGTGGATGATTTTTATGGTTATGTTGTAGTCACAGATAAGATTAAAGCTTCACTTAAGAATGCTAGGAGTGTTGTTAGTTCTTTGACTGAGAATGAGGAAAACTCTGGTGGTGTTTTGGTTGAGAACCATAAGAGTGGTAGAAGAAAGAAACAAGTTGGAGAAGGTGGGTACCAGATGCTGCAGTCTTTTAGCAGTTTGTTTGGGGAAAATTTGTTTAGCTCCAATTCGACCAAAGTCAGGGAAAATGTCAAGCAAGAGGCAGTGGATAGAATATTGGATCAAACTACAGAAAATGGTACAGTGCCTGTTGTTGAAGACAGGGCTTTGAATTTTGTTGATGAACATAAGAGAAATCGTGAGTTGGATCTGAATACTACTCAAGGCTCGTCTACTAACTCAGTTTTGGATATGAACAAAAGTGGAAGAATAAGAACCACTCCAGAGGGAGACAATTTTGGCTTAGGGGACATACGGAGAAGGAAAAATAAATTCTTTGACGATAAAGAGCACAGTTACCGGAATAAAGGATTGAGATTCACAAATAATCGTAGCTTCTCTTTGAAGATGGATTCCAGCAGCATAACAGACATGTGGGAATCCCATGACAATCTGCTTGACTCTGAGAGCTTTAAAGTCCGAACGAAACGCATGGAAAGTGAGTCCTCTTTTAGGCGTGAGCAGCTTCTCAACCAAGGTCACAGTACCTTCAGGTCTTCTCATGACTTGAGAGAGGGTGGTTCTGACAGGTCTCAGTATCAAGATGATACAGAGAATTACGATGATCATCACCACGTTGCAGATGATTTGTCTGTGCATGAGAATGAATTCAATACCGCTTCATCTGCAAAGATTTCAGATGATATGATGTTCGATAGGTATCTTGATGAAGCATCGGACCTTTTAAAACAAGCAAAAGAGTTTATAAAAGTTAGGCAGGAAGAAGAGCAAGCTGAAATCATGTTATACAGGTCTGCAAACATACTAACCAAAGCTGTGGACTTGAAGCCCATGAGTTTATTGGCTGTAGGCCAGTTAGGAAACACTTACCTTCTTCATGGAGAATTAAAGTTGAAGATTAGTCGTGAATTGAGAACTCTTCTTTCTGGCAGCATCCACTCATCATCTGGAAATCGTAGTAGAATATTGAAGGGACTGAGGAATAAAATCACTAGCGAAGAAGATGTCGCATCATTTCTTATTGATGTTTGTGAAGAGTGTGAAGAGCTACTAGTGCAGGCCGGCAGAAAGTATAGGCTGGCCTTGTCAATTGATGCAAATGACGTGAGAGCTCTGTATAATTGGGGTCTTGCTCTTTCTTTCCGAGGCCAATTGATAGCAGATATTGGTCCGGTATGCATTATTCTTGACATCATTAAATCACCTTTTTCAGTTCCTCAATTTGTTAGGGTGTTTTTGTTGCTCATTAGAATACATGTTAGAATGCTGCTAAATTGACTCTCAAATTGGTAATTTGTTTAACTCAATATTAAAGCTTTTGTGAGTTTAATGTTTCCTTGACTTGAACTCTTCTTCCAGTTTGCTAATGCATACCTTTGCTGTACGTTCTGTTTCCACATCAAATTTTAATTTATCTTCAAACATCACAGGGTGCTGCATTTGAGGCTGAAAGAGTATTCCTGGCTGCAATTGACAAGTTCGATGCTATGCTGTTAAAAGGCAATGTTTATGCGCCAGATGGTATTATGTCTATAAATTTCTGAATTTACCATTTTGTGGTTCTCACATACAGGTGCAAGTAGAGATTACTATGTTCACATATTCTTCATAAATTATATAGCCTCCTATGGCCTGTTAAGGTCAAAAGCATGTATCTAGCTCAATAAAAAATCTTTGTTGGAAAAACTGCATTAAGAATAGGAAATTATATTTTTATGACATGCATTACAGCCTGAGATACGCGCACAGTTTTACACACACCACGGTAATGGCTTGCTATGTTTGATGACATTATGATCACGGAAATTTTTAAACTAGAAAAGTTGTCTCCGGGATACCAACACTTCTGCATTGATCTCATCGTTTTTTTCCCTTTCATTCATCCTTTTTTAAGTGTTTCCAAGGTCCTCTTGTTATTGAAATAAAGTCCTGTTGTTTTAACCTGTTGAATTGCAGCTTTGTTTAGATGGGGTGTCGCGTTGCAGCAGCGATCTCGTTTAAGGCCAGGAAGTAGTAAAGAGAAGGTGAAGTTACTGCAGCAGGCTAAAAGGTTATATGAAGATGCCCTTGATATGGACACCAATAACTTGCAAGTGAAAGATGCCTTATCCTCGTGTGTCACCGAGCTTAATTATCGACAGTTTTAGCCCATTCACGAAAGAGTTGCCCAGAAGAATAATTTTGCTTTCAATCCTTGGTTCCAGTTATTTTATATCTGCCTGACTTGGATCCACCACCAGAAACAGGTATATATGTGCACAAGTGTCATTGAACACAAATGCTATGGTTCCAGGGTCGTCGCCGCCTCTGTATGGACTCTCCCTAGAATCTGATAAAGACAGCACGTATAATAACAGTTATAATAAGGAATAAAATGTAATCATTTTATTCATGCACAGTCGTGGACACACAGGGTTCACTACTTGTTGTAATACACACATGTTTTGATTATCATTCTTCTGAAAGAAGGGAGTGATGACTTTTATATTATTTAATAAACAAAGGAAAATAAATATGTATCTAAAACATCACTATCCAAAATAAGAAATTTGATGTAAGTAGGGTATTCTTGTAAAATGAAAAAGCAAACTTTGTATTGCTATTATGATATGAATTAAGACTTACTCTTATTCTTATATGTGAATGTTCTCTGTTATAATAGAGACTTCAAATCAAATAGTAAAAATATTCCGTAGTATATTATTTAAGTATTTGGCATTTCACTTGATTACTAGTTTTCAAGAGCAGTTCTAAATTATAGATGAACTTGAATATTCTTCTATTCATTTGTATTGGGTCATACCTTTTTTTTTCATCTTTTATAAACTTTTTTCCTTTGCATTTCTTGTAAAATATGGATGAATTTTAGAGAATATTGATAGATTTGATTTTTTTTTTTCTCTTGTCATGTTTGTCTGTCTATACTCTTAAAAGTAAAATAAATAAATAAGGATATCTATAAACAATGTATTTTTAGCCTCTAGATGATAATAAGTATTAAGGGTGATACCTTTACGATAATTATATAATCAATATTATATTTTTAATCATGGAAAGGGGTGCTAATCAAAATTCATCAAAAGGCCATTAAATATTACAAATAAACAAATATTTCAAAGATTATTTTGTTTATATTTCAAAGATTATTTTGCTTATTTATCATACATTTATTTTCTTAACCATCTCCTTGAGTGAATATTAAAGAGTATTATCCAATATAAGAAAAAAAAACAAATATCTCAAATTATGAATGCATAGAAAGAAGAACATTTCAAACGAGATAACAAGAAAAAAAAAACCTTCAATATTATAGAATTACTCAATTCTTTACAAGTAATATTAAGATCTCTCGTGTTAATAATAATAAACACCGTAATATCGATGAAGAATAGTAATATTAAGATCTCTTCATGTTAATAATAAACACCGTAATATCGATGAAAAGATTTCTCTCGGAATATCTTTGAAGCCATTACCACTCAATTTAACTCGAAGAGAGCTAATATAAGTATATAAGTAATCTCAATGAACCAGATGTACACAAACTTTATTCTTATTCAATTTTTATCATCTTTTTAATTCATTTACTCTTTATAACTTTTTCGGACCACGAAATAAACTTGGCTAAGAAAATTTCAATAATTTCCACACATTAAATTGCTATAAAATAATTAAACTTTTTTGAATGAATAATCCTTTTTATTTATTTATTTATTTTGTGTAATATAATAAAAAATAAGATTGTAAAATAAATTAATTTTTATATTGAAACATTTTCAATTTTGACCATATCATATATAATTTAAGAACACGTACATTAATCTCTTATAAAAACAATAAAAATGATGAAAAAAAATATTTATGAATTATTGGTTTATTTAAAGTTTAATCAACGTGTCAGATTTAAAAAAAAAATATATTTTCTCTGACAGTGATTTTTTTAAGCAATCTCTAATCGTACGAATTGGATCAAGTATTATTTTTAGAAATTGGATCAAGTATTATTTTTAGGGTTTGCACAATAAATTTGAGATCTAAAATGTTATTTTTAAATGTGAAAGACTGATTTTTTAAAATTTTTAAAATCAAAACTTGATTCAGGTGAAATTAAAAGAAATAAAACTTAAAAGTATAATTAAGTAAATAAAAAAATAAAGTATTATCTGAATAATATTTCAGCACATTTTTTACAAATTTGGAGTCTGCAAAATATATTTTATATAGGTGCAACGTTGGTTCCCCGCTCTCGCTAACCCAGCTCTGCAAACGGAATCAGTTGCCGCCCCCAGAGAGTGCGCTTTTTCACTCATTAATTCTTCATTCTCCCATTCGGCTTCCGCTTCACTCCTCTATAGCCTGAAACGGTGAAGATTTGTGCTTCTGTTGTTTCGTTTTCGATAATGGTTGCCGTTGATTTTGGATTCTGGGTTGTGTTTCTTTTTAGGGATTGTGGTTCTATTGTTTGGGATTTTGCTTCTTTTGTGTTTTCGATTTTAAATTATACTTATTTTCCATTTCTTGTTCGAGCAGACTCCGTTGAAGGAGTGGTGGCGTGGCACTCGGTATCTTATAACTAGAGGACCTGAATCTCATCAACTACCTCGTACAATCTCAGAGATTCCTTTTTTGTCGAAACACTTCTTTTTCGGGTAAATGAAAGCCCTTAGGTCTAATTTTTTCTTGCCTTATAAATTGCCCTTGGGTCTCATTTCCCCTAGCTCCAATCTTTTTCGGACTGTTCACTCAGATACCGATTAGTTTTACTTTGATGTTTAATTTGTATATTCTACACTTGAGTTCTTTCATCTGCTCGCTGTGTACTTCTTTTAAGTATTTCTTGTGTGCATTTTTATTTGTTATGATTTTGTCCTAGCACAGCTGTACTGGAAGTGTTTTCTTCCTGAGTTAGATCGATTTATTGTTACTTGTTCATATGCACGCATTATTATGCACATCTTGTAGTTTACTTTATTTATGGTTAAACTAACTATGAGTCTGAGTGTAGACTTTCGAATAAGCATTTCTAGGGGAGAAAAATAAGAAGAAAAAAATAAATTCCTCTATAAACTAAAATAGTTTGTGTACAAGTTAAAAATAAAAAAGTTTAGAGAAATTATATAAGAGAGTGTTTACAAATGAGCTTATGCATAAACTAATTTTAACTTGTTGGAGAAACTAAGTTCAATTTTTTCTTTTTTTCTCTGCTATAGGTGCATATGGACAAACTCTTCTAAGCAGGGCATGTATATTACTTGAACAACGAATTAATCGTCTTGTTGGTTACTGTCTGCCGTGTACCATGGAAAAGTCATATGTAATTCATGCCGACATGTGCTTTGACCGAGTAATTTTTGACTATTGAGCCCACACTTTCATGCTACTGCACAAACAGTTATAGGATTTGGTGGAGTTTTCCGAGAACATGGATGACAACATGGACTTGCAAATCTCCCTGGATAAGCTGCCAATCAAGCGATTGGATTCCATTGAAGAAAATGGGATGGAACGATTCCCACCGTATGCTTTCCTCTTGTTTCTCACTCATTTTAAAAGGAAAAACTATTTGCTAATGATGATGGCCTTTCAAAAGTATTTACAGGAACAGGAACATGGGACCCTAATTTTTGTTTGCATTTCTTCTCTGTAATTTCTTTCTTAATATGTGCTTGTCTATTTGTGTTATTGCAGAGATGTGGACTATGATGAGAAGCGGCTCTCCCTAATCAGGCGAATTGACTTTGCTTGGGCCATTGAGAAGGATGAGGAGAAGAAGCAGAAGAAGAGCTCCAAGGAGACCTCAACACCATGGCAATGGCAGAGCATGGTGGAGAATTTGCAATTGGCACATCAGGAGCTCTCTGTCATCATTGATCTCATCAATACTGTAAGTTGTGCTTGTTGCGTTTTGCATTGAATAACTGATATTTATGTTTTTGTCTATTTTTTTAGGAACCCTTATGATAAGTTTAATTTTCTCCCTGGGCATCTGTTTGAAACAATATAGTAAGCTTGAGGGTATTTGGTTTTTGACATCGGTGATAGATTGCTTCCAATGGAACTTTCTTTAGAAGAAAATGCTTGTTTGTGGCTTATAGGGAAGTATGTTAGTTTCATTCTTGAAGGAATGGAATAAAGTGTTAGAGAACTTTTATAATTTCAACTGACAATGTCAGTGGAACTAATAATCAGTGCTTCATCACGAGGCATCATCCTTATTTGGTCTTAATGGAATCTCTCTTTTATAACCAAGTTTTGTGAATTTTGGGTGGCAATTTTGGTTTGAATATTAATTAAGATTTGATTTTGGGTTTTTTTGGCACAGTTGTTTTTAGTGTGACTGTAAGTTATGAAGAGGCTGATAATACAAATATGCTTTGTTCAAATTATTGTGCTCAGGTGGAAGCAAATGATGCAGTAACGGTGGCTAGCATGACAAGACCAAAACTATTACCAAATGAAGCTTTGTCTGACCTGGCTGTATCTGCAGCCACCAAGCTGCAATGTTACCGTGTAAATATTCATCTATCTTCTTTTTCTTGAAAGAAGAACTCTCCTTTTTTTAATGTTTATTTTTGTTCATGATAGTAAGTCAAGATCAGTTCCTTTTTTAGTGTAGCAAGTTTATTTGCTTAAATAAAAAGAATGCAAGTCAACTCGTGGGAAGTTTTTTGGGCTCTTAAAACTTGTCTATGCTACAATTGGTTTAGCTTTTACTGTGGTATGTAATGAAATATTTGAACAAGCTCTCTATCATGTGCAGCAAGTTGGAAAATACTTCAAGCAATCTGCCAAGGCTTTCGAACAACAGGTTGCTCGGGAAGCTAGGTTTTATGGTGCCCTCATCAGGTGAATTCCAATTCTTAACTTTCACTTTAATATTCACTTATCTGGGTTGATGGTTGCAAGTATTTGAGAACATATTCATACAGCAAATAGCAATTTTTTGTTTCTTAAAAAGCCGGCTCTTGCCTGTATCCATTTCACCAATGAATTAAAGAAACTTGCCTTTGGAGAAGGCTTTTTTTACTTAGCTTACGTGAGGTAAGTTACGTCATACCTATAACATGTCCTAACAAATGGACAGGTTGCAGCAAAACTGGAAGGTTAAACGGCAACGTCAGGCGGCTATTGTTCCAGGGAATGAAGGCTTCACCTTTGATCTCTTTGATAACTCATATGATCAAGCTTCTATTATTCGGTCATTGTCTATGTCTACCGTTCGAGTCAATCATGATGCGGCTGGAATGCTGGCAATAAATATGTCTCCTGATTTGTGCCGATCTCTCCAATTTGGTTTCGTTGGTGCACAATCAGATGATATACTGAGGAATTCCAGAGGAAACAAATCTCGCTTCTCAGTTGAGCATAGTTTGGGTGAAACTGGCAAAGAGTCCTTAACTGATGAAGAGTGTGTTAAGAAAACACATTCACTCCTTCGTGAAGTACATGAAGCAATTTTCAATGAGCAGGTAACTAATTTTTTCATTATTATATTGTTGCTTTGCTTTATCTAGTTTGTCCTATATTCTTACTTGACCATATCCTGTTGGTGGTTTGTTGCTTGGGACTCTTATTCTTTTAGGTGTTTGATTTGGTAAATCGAGAAGCATTTACCACAGTTACCGGTGTTAGTGTGACTGGAATACGAGAAAACTACTTACAATTAAGCTTAGGTCAAGGAACCTCTGTGTACTTATCACTTGTGTCAAATGGTCAAGATCATTCCACTGTTGAAAATGAACTCACCAATAATGTAGAAAATGAAATGTTAGATGGAATGAAGCCCGAAGCCAAGCAGAATGCCCCTAAGAAAGGGTTGTTTTCTATTTCCAGCTGTTATGAGATTTACATTCAGCAGATTTTTCATGAGCATATATTCGGAAAAGGTGGTGAAAAACCAATTTCCTCTGGAAATCGGTTGTCTGGGGTTCAGGCAAAGGAGACAAAGGATGGTGGATCCAATCTTCTTGGTCATATCTTTATGTCTTTGTCGCACAGGATCTTTTCAACTAAAGTTCTTGCGGAGCTGGAAAACGTGGTATTACTCTTTTCAAAATTAAATTTAGCGGGTTGAAAAATAGACATTTTGTTAAGTCTTTGATACCTGCAGGTATCGAAGGTCCCATATCTACAGCTAATTTCTAATCCCACGTGGCATTCTCGGACTTCGTCGTGGACTCTGTACATGGAGGTTCCTCAGTCTATCCTTCGTGGTAGCCAAATTAAAACATCAGATTATTTTGAGAAAAATGCTGTCAAGCGTCAGTTTTGGATTAAGGTGGTGTTAAATGACAATTGTATCAATGTTAAAGCGGAAGGTTCTCCAAATGTCGCAGGCCTGTTCAAGGGAAAAATTGAGGAAACCCACTCAATAAACAAATATAACTGCAACTTAGCTGATCTTCCTGTGATTATTCTGCAGCAGGTAAATTGATGCCGTTGCAATGACTTTTAAATGGATGTATATAGCTGACTCACAAAGGGAATCGTACGTGTAATAATAAAAGTTGCTTATTTCTGCTGTTGAAATCATGCAGGTTGCGAGCCAAATTATTAACTGGTTATATCAGGAAGCTCTGATGGTTGGGATAAAAGCAAATCGGGACTTCTTATGCTTATCTTTTGAGCTGGAGCAGGGTGAAACACTTGGCCTGGTTGCAAGTGTTGATCCAGAAGATAGTGATGGGTGTATATCTTGGTGGTTGGTCATGGAGGACAGTTTTGCAGAGGAGCAAAAGCTTCATATGAATATCACAGATGGTGCATCTGAGTATAGGAAATTCCTAGGTCACTTGTCTCTTGATTTGTTATACGCAACACTAATCGACTTGGTAGGCTTGTGCAGTGGTGGCACTGGCCTATGAATTTGAATCAAATGTTTTTTTTTTTCTGGACTAGTCAAGTCGAAGATCTAGGAGAGGTCTCAGTGCGCTACCATTACATTATATGTTTGCCATTTTAATATAATTTGTGCACTACGCCTCAACTAATTTGCTGTGTCTCATTCTTCTATAATAATTTTGGATCTATCATAATTTTGAAAAAAAAAATGAAATGGAGACTAATAATAAATAACAAATTATTCTTTATTTTTCAAAGTGTGAAAAGAGAAAATGAGAAAAAAAGAAAGAAAGAATTGTTTTTGCGATTTTGAATTTATTCTTTTCAGTGAGTGTATGACGTCTTTGTTTGGTCAAAAGAGGTTAGGGTAAAGGAGAAAATTTACAATAAAAAGGATAAAAGTTACTAATATCTTGAGTTAACTGTGTATTATATGTATCTTATTGTTTTCAACTCCAGTGTTTTTTTTTTTTTTTT
>Ga0209489_108566_pt1 | contig 13766 bp, 4 predicted proteins | sample SiratrowhiteBW_FD_187527 | JGI IMG/M metagenome (GOLD analysis project Ga0209489, IMG submission 187527) | Root nodule microbial communities of legume samples collected from California, USA - Siratro white BW (SPAdes) (version 2) | ecosystem: Host-associated > Plants > Roots > Nodule | place: USA... | reverse complement strand
AAAAAAAAAAAAAAAAAAAAACATGTTAAAATGAGAGAGTAAGAATAGTTTATAAAATATTTTAACAAAAACTAGTTTATTTTTATTGATATATTTATAACAATATATAATAAAAAATGTCCTCATTTTAATATATATACTATTCTTAAGTATAGTTATTTCCTTTATATATGAAATACATAAAGCTGATTATTTTAAAACTGTTTCATTCAAATTTTATTTTTCAAATAACATTAAATAAATAAAAAATAAAAAATAATAAAAAATAAAATATATTTTAAAGGATTCATTTCTAATAATCTTTTAATTAGAATAATTAATAATAACTTAATTGTTTTAAATTTTAAAAAATATAAATGCAGGCAATATTTATAATTTTTCTAGTAATAACAAAAAATGTTACCTTTTCTTAATAGAAAAAAACCTAGAAAACTAGAAATTTCATGAAATATCTTTTTGGTATATTTATTAAAGTACACTTTATTGTTTAAAGACGGTTTCTTTATAAAAGCCAATCCCTTACTTCATATACCATTAAATTTCTAATTGAAGCTTTTATTTACAATAATCCTTTTGCTTTAATATAAACTCATGCGAATATAGAATAAGTTTTATTAATAGACAACAAGAATAAGTTAGCAACATTTTTTTTAATAATAAAAAGAGAGGCTAACAACCTTTCATTTTAATCCAAATTTATTATTCAATTAGTCTTATCGTTCAATTTCTAATTTATTGCCATTCTATAATTTTTTAAAGGTAATCAACATTTTCATTCTAAAAATGTTGTGATGTGAAGCTAAGATGAAAACATTAAAAAGTATAAAGTAAAACTCACTAAAAGTCCCGAGTAATTAATTAATTAATGAAACTCGTCCAAACCTGACCTTTACTAATTAACACCCGAAACCTATGAATTAAACTCCTAGGAATGAAATGCCTAATTAATTAATGAAACTCTTAACCTTAACACTAACACTCGAAACCCTAAACCCTAAGTAATTGATAAATTAATTAATACCTAATTAATTTAATCAAATAAATCATGAAACATAATAAAATTAAAACATCATGGATCGATCTACTTATGGTAAAGCAAGCTAGGTCTCACGTGCTAGTCCATCACAATTTGGTGAATCGAGTTAATATTCTCAATTGTTATTCCTTTTTCTATTTATTTAATTTAAATTAAAAATAAAAAATAATTTAAAAAGTTATTCTCTATATATTATTTAAAGGACATAAATATGTAATAGTTAGTTGGATTAAGATTTTCCGTCTGTCTGTTTTTGGAATAAAAATGGATCGAATCAGACTAGTCCGGTGGATTGATTCCTAAAAACTTGCTTTGTCTGATTATTTATTATTATGATTTAATACATTTTATACAAGTTTATATATATTAAAAAAATAATTAATTATCTGTTTTTTTGTTAATCTTTCATTTTTATTCTTATTAATTAATTATAATACATTACTATATTTTTTTATTGTTTTAATAGATGCAGATAAAAAAAAAATAAACACTTAAATTTATTCAAATTGTAAAATGTCTTATAGAGAAGGGCTATTTTTTTTTTTTTCAAAGTATGTCTTTGGTGACAAATTTAAAGTATTTGAATCTACAAGATACTCCTTGATATGCAGAAGATATTCCGGCTTTCTGTAAAGGAAAAAAAAATCAAGAAAAGTAGAAACTGCGTAAAATATATCTTTTTATATTAACATTGTACAGCCTTTTAATTTCTAATTAAAGCTTTTATTAACAATAATCTGCTTGCTTTAAAATGAGCTTGATGCGAAACGACCTTTTATTCATCAACAAAAATATGTTAACTTTTGTGTGCTTGTCTTAAAAGTCAAGAATATAGTAAAATCACAAAAACGTAATATAAAGTTGTTTATAACAATAAAGTTTATATTTAAAAAACTGATCAATTTGTTGGGAAAAAAAATATAAAATTAAGTTGACTGGAAAATAATGGAACATTTTATCATGGTAAACTTTGCAATTTTGCTTATATGATAAAAAAAAGGAAGAAAACTTTGGATAGAAAAACCTATTTTATAACAATTGATGATTTTACCATGCATCAAAAAACATCCATAAAAAGAAAACAAATCTACTTAAAAGAGCTTTTCCCATATCCATGTAGATTTGACAAAGACTATCTTAAGAAACAACATCATAATTTTACACTGTAATCGTACACTTCTAATTCATGATAACGAATGAAAAACAAATATTCCAAATTTGAGTTTGTTTCTCGATTTTATTTAGTCTCCTTTGCGTCCCTGTTCAATACTCCGCAATATCAACTAATCACTACATTCCACAAATCTTTGTAAATATCAGATTAGGAAATTGGAAGTGTAGAGACGCACTCCAACGCTTGATGATCCATCGTACTCTTGTCTATCTCTTCTGCTTGCTCTACTTCTGATGCTGGACTCGACTTCTCAAACTCATATCTACATGCAAGAGTCAAAACATCATGCTGTTTTCCTTGTGTTTCTGCAACATGAAAGATCAGAGTTTTAGTTTAGGTAGTGAGTAAACTGGTATCTCCTTTATAGATAAAACAACAAGAGCCAACAAAAATCTGTTCAAGTGCAAACCTCTTGTTAAAACTGAATGCGGAGATGGAATCCCTGTCAACAACTTCTGGCACATGACGGTTTTCTGAAAATCTAGGAAAGCACAGTCCAAGAACTGTGACCTATCGAAATTTGTCATCTGTTCAAAGCCAAAACATTTGGTCCAAGTTTCTAGCACAGCAGGAACAGCAGGCAAGACTAGCCTCTCCACTCCCAGTTCCATGAGATTCTGATAAAAGAAAAATTCAAGTGAGAAAATGATCCCAAAAAACTTAAGTCAATAACTGGAACACCAGGACTTTTAAGCAAAATCTGACTGTAATTAATTTGAAATTTTTTATAGCCGCTATTACTAATTTCAACAAGGCAGTTTCTACCTAGAAAAGAAATTAATTTAGGGAAGTAAATGTATGCTTTGCATAACATACTCATGCTAATAGCTTTTTTAGTTATTTTGTTAGAATCTCTAGCTAAATTGCATTAAGATTGAACAAAAACAATTGACAAGAGAAATATCCTAATAGAGAGAATAAGGGAGGGTAAGATTGAGGAGAACATTTTGCTGCATGCATGGTGGTAGGAGAAAGAGTATAAATGCATTAAGTGTTGCAAAATTGAAAAGTGTGCCCTTAAGACAGAAAGGTAAATTCTTTTCCTTCTTATGTCTTAGCATGATTTATGAAGCTGGGTGTTTGAGGCAGTTACTCGATTGTCCAAAATGGACATTGCAATATGAGAAGCTGATATGTATGAAACCTTTATCTATAGGATAAGAGATTGGATTCATTTTGGTGATAGCTTCAGTTGAATTCCTTCAGAAAACAATGCAGTATGGATAAACCTTTTGTAAGAGAAATATGTATACTTTTGCATGCCTTATATGTTACCTTTTCAAGCTCATTCATTAAAATGCGGCACATTCCAAGTCGACGATATTGTAATCTGGTACCTACAAGCGGTACCTCAGCTACTTTCTGTCCAAACACCCTATAAAATGAAATGACAAGTCAGAAGACCATGAAATGACCAAATGCAATCACATTTCAGGCAAAACCACTGCTTGATACTTAGTAGTAACTCAATCCTTCACTCACCTAATAGTTGCTACACTAATCAATTCTTCATTTTGCTCCAAAATTGCGGTGTAGAAACCCTCGAAATTCAATCGATTGAGCTCTGACCTACAAATTTCCAAAATACATATATCAGGCTTTGGCTCTGAGGATATAACAAATCATGAACATAGACCATGAACAGATCCATTATTAAATCCTTGTTTTGGTCTTAAAACACTTGCTAACTATTCACAATCATAGAGTAATACAATGACCAAGAACAGAAGCATCGTTTAAATCACATAGATAAGCAAAACTTGAAATTTTAGTTCAGAATTATGGTCCATGTAGAGATATGCATAGAATTTTAGTTACAGTTCTAATATATCTATCTTATGTGTATAAAGAGTTTTGTTGTGAGATAGCTGGCTTATCAGACAACCTATAATACATCATTCAGCGTATATATGGACTGTGTACAAAAGTAGTGGAGGGGAGCATGAGATCATAGAACCATTTACTTAGTTGTGTTACCTTAACTATAGTATAATGGATAGTGTAACAAAATTCTTGTCAATTAACAGTGAAATGCAGATATGCAATGGCTATTAACTTTAGCTTAAAGCCAAAAGTGTACATGACCAGAACTCTCAAGTCAGACCCCACTTGAATATCATTTTAAAAAAGATTATGGATATCTAAACTAGCCACAGCTATTTACTCTTGAAATAAGTTTCCAACTAATATAGAAATAAGATGAACGGAATCCAAGCCAAAGATTTACATATTCAACTCAGCATTCTATAAGAAAGAATTGAGTATGACGCAAACACAATATGCAAATAATTCTTTTAAATATAACAAACATGAGTAAAACGATAGGAGTTTCAGACCTAGAGTTGAAGATAACATCATCAATGATATCTCTACCAGTGAAAGGGTTCTTCAGGGGATTAAAACACTCATGCATCACCGAAAGTGCAACACTGAGTTTGGTGTATTTTTCTACCAATAAGTCATTCAGAGAACTGCCAACATCAGGCCTCTCAGAGTTGTTAAACTTCTCCAATGTCCAAGTTAGATTGTTCGGACCAACAATAAGTGGCTTTCCTAAGAGACTTTGGAGGCCTTCATATATCTGCAAAAAATATACAAAATTAAAGGTTACTAGCAGTATATAATGAAGACACGGAGCCTTAAATGTTTCATTAGCCTTAAATTTAAATGTGTCCTTCTTGCCATGTCTTTAAGACATACCCTGTCTTAACACATACCCAACACCAAAATCTTCCATTGTTGACTGGCTAATTAGCTATTAAAATGAAAACCATTTATTAAAGCACACACGACTTGAATGAAGAACTCACTCTTGGACAAGGAAAAATTAGTTCTATAAAATCTCGTGTTGAATAATTAACTAGAATTACATGTGGGGAAGTAATTGACAACAATTAAATTTTGTTTTGATAAAAATAGGGTAATGCTTTCAATGAATATAAAACCACAGTAAATAGAAAAGCAGAAAAGGAAAGACAAGAAAGCATGAAAGGAGATAAAGCAGATTAATTAATTCCATGCAAATTACGATTAAATTTCTCCTAATTATAGAACAAGAAAGAGGTGGATTTGATGGACCTGTTCACACTCTTTTCCACACAACCAATTTTCCCCATATCTTCTTGACTCATCTTTTTCTCTATTTTTCAAGCATCCAACGTGATCTACATAGAGTTGACAAAAGATAGCATAAACATTAAACTGTACGAAAGGAATTTTGGAAATTTTGAACCAGATATGCAAATCAGCTTACATTTATGTTCACATTGAATGCAAGTAAGAAAAGGTACATCCTCAGACCCTTCTGTTTTGATTTGGCTGCAAATCGCACAACAACATGATGGGCAAAACCAGTCACCATGAGGGATATCCTACACATGTAGAGGAAAATCAGCCCAAGGCAATATTCATATCTGAAAGTAATGAATTGAAGTAACCACAAATTAGAAAAAGGAGAGGAAATAGAACACAAAGATAGCACTTAATTGGCATAATTGAGAAGAAAAACAGTTAACATACATTCAAACCAAGACATGTCCCATGAAATGCGGATGGACAGTGGTCGCATAAAATAAGTTCACCACCATATTGACAGATAGAACAAATATCGTCATTTTCTCCTCCAAACAGATCATTGCATGATCTGTTCATATCTTCCCTTGTTCTATTATCGTGCATGGCTTTTATCATGCAATCAAAGATTGACCTACCATCCTTCAAAAATATTCTAGCAGAAGGCCTGCAGTCACCACTTCCACCAGCATGATTTACAAAGCCCCGAAGACCATATATTTTCTGGCAACAGTTACACTTAATTCCATCATAAGTAATCCTCCCCTGAGCTAAATCAGTGTTACTGCCTCCTTCTTCCGAGTAATAGACCTTACATCTTGGCATCAGCACGCCCCTATCTATTAACCAACACACAACATTTTGAGGTCGTTGGTGTGACAAACTTGGGGCAGACCGCACCCTTTTGCTTGATCTTAGACATTCTCTACGTGACCCTTTCATGTGGCACTTTGGCATGATGGCCTTTGAATTCCTTTTGCGTTTATGGTTTCTATTCTCAGTTGACATACTTGCTGGTGAAGCAGTATGCAATTCAGGTTCTTTTTGAAGAAATTGGGACAAGGTTTGCGATACATCATTGCTATGAACAAGCCCAACACTTCCCTCATTTGGAGGACAAACATCTAGATCCTGGTCATGTGGTTGGTCTGAAAGCAGAAGTGAAAGATTACTGTCATTTGCAGAACTCATCCTACTGTGATCAACTGGGGGCAGCATAGTGTTCATGTTGGACTCCATTTGCATATGTGTCAAAACTTGAATAATTGAAGGGTAAAACTTCTTGTCCTGTGCATCAGGTGACTTGTACCTGTAGCGTCCACGTCCAGGAGCACGTTTATCTTCTGTCCACTCAATTTTCCATCCAAGATATGCTAGATGCTTCCATACTTTAGTCTTCAAAAGTTCCCTAATGGTCTTGCTTCCACATCCATGTAAATACTGGTTAATAACATCAGGACAGAATTCAACCTGGGTCACTACAATAGGTTTCCAATGAATGGACACTGGGCGTCTGCGTTTTCTCTTCTTTGAACTACAGCTAGCAACCGCCTCTACTTCACCAGCATCAGGCATGATCTCCCGAACAGGAAATACAGGTTCCTCCAGCAAAATAATTTTCTTCTCTGATGCCCCATCCATCAGAGGATCTCTATCATATTCCTCTTGAAAGCAAATCATGCTACCACTTCTTTCATTGGTATCCAACATGTTTGGCACGCCATCGATTTCCATAGGGATATCAGAAACTCCAATGTCAGAACCAAATACGTTAGTGTGCCCAGCATCGCAGTGAATGTTGTGAGTAGGTTCGACTGAGTTCAATTCTTGTGTTTCTTTCAAGAAATCCTCAGGAAGGTTTAAAGCTGGTAAAATTTCTTCTAGTGTGAGAACATAGTAGTCATCAACCACCTCCACTATAGGGGCTCTCCACAAGTCCTTATCGTTACAAGTCCAATGTTTTATGTTGTCAAAATCCTTTCTAGTCCTTATATCGTACCATATTTGCTTCACTGAAACTGCAATAAAGGATTCCTTTTCACACTCCTGAACAACTTCAAGGAACACCCACTTCCCTCGTGGCTTCCAATTCTCAGTAGCTTCGTCCCAATCCTGAGTTATCCGCAATTGATGAGTTCCTACCTTCATTTCATCACCCAAATCTGGAAAGAGCACGCTCCTCTCCTCCATTCCATTGCAGTGATCAAATATAACACCTTCCCACCAGCCTTCTTGATAATTTACATCAACACAGAGACCAAAAGGAAGGTCTCTCTCCCCAAACTCAAACGGAGGAGGCGGTGGTCTGATGAGTCCATGTCCATTGCTACAAGCTGAAGAACTATAACCATCCAAAACTGCTGAAACACACACCATATCCACAAGGTATGTCGATTCATCGTCATCTAGAATATTGTCATATTTGACATATCGCTTCTGCCTCTCACAGCGGACCACCGTCCCCGGGTGCCATGAACCCAGAAAACCCTCTTCCATACTCTTTACCTGAAAATCAAACAAAATCATATTAAAAAGATAGAAAGCTTAATTTCTTGAACCTGGATATTTCAGATGAAGGTATCACCGCATTCACGTTTATCAGATTAGTAACTAAAACACACAAAACACAATAAAAAAAAGACACCAGGACTCTCACACAATGGCAATGTGAAGAAAGCACGAGGACTTGCAAAAAAAAACATTGACTCCACGTGACATTACGTTAAATGTGACCCGTTCCAACTTTCATCATTTGCATGAACCGCTCAAGAGCAAACCGTGAAGAGGGTTCAACCAAGAAACTCAAGAGAGGGTAAAATTGTGTAACCGTACCAAACCAAAAATGGAAAACAGAACATCAAAGGATCATAAAGATAAAAAAAACACACACAACAAAAAAAAAAAAAAAAAAAAAAAAAAAGAAAAAAAAAAAAAAAAAAAAAAAAAAAAAAAAAAAAAAAACAAAAAAAAAAAAAAAAAAAAAAAACACAAAACCCACTAAAACGCAAAGGGAGAACTGATACCCCAAGAACAAAAGAACCAAACAATTCATCCCCAAAGGAAGACCCAGAAATCCAAAAACTAAAAGATTATGTCTTGAGAAGAACAGAGAGAGAGAGAGAGAGAGGATTTAGACATGGCATTACCTCCACTCTGTCGTTGACAAGAAGCTTTTTTCTCCTCAACCCTCGTCTACGTTTAGTGTTCTCATAACACCTCTCACCATCAACCTCCATTGGAGAGTGATTCTTAGACATAGTTACAGATAACTGAGAATGCCTCAGACACCCTTTTGCAATAAGCTCCGAGAAGGAACCAGATAGACAAAGAAAAGGACAACAATCCTCAATGAACGATCCCAATTCTGATTCCTTCACCACCCTCCATACTTTTATATAAGAGAAGAGAAACACTCACTTCAGTTTTGTTTCTCACTGCTGGTGTTCTGTTATGCTGTGTAAAGTGTGATCACTTCCCCACATATAGAATTGGAACCGCGAAGATAATCCCCTGTTCCGTTCTCACTGTGTATCCTCTCTTCCATTGGTCCACGCTGGCACTAGTGCATGACGTGGCTTAAAAATTGTGGTTCTGTACGCACACAATTTCTCGTCCCTATTAACAGGTATTCTATTGAAGGGGAAGGCGTTAGAAAGTTAGAAAGTTCGCGGTATAATACGGGAGGGTGCACCGTGTGGGCCTTACCAACCTAGGAACCCGGTCACGTGGCATGAGAGACACCCAATTAGATGATACACGAAACTATATGTACTTGGGATCAAAGAAAAGTATTTTTGATACATTGCATTTTTCTTGTTATTATAATAAAATAAAATATATTTAATTAATCCATTATACTGATTTATATAATGAAATTAAATGAGTTGATCAGCATTCAATTTAATGAAGATAAAAAGTGATAGGAGGTTTCAGTGGATAAAAATGTTGCCTGTGTTGGAGAATTTATGCATATTTGTCTTTATATTATAGAAGAGACAAGGTAATAGATAAAGAAATAGATTAAATATTTTGTTTGTATAAGGGTACATCTAGTTATAAATGCTATTTATTTACTAGTGTTTGCTTATTTTTGTATGCTTTTACATAATTAAGAATTTATTCAAGGTTTTACTAATTACTATTATTGTATGACTAATTAGGGAATTAAAAATGATTGAAATTATGAACTAGTGCATTAACAAGTATAGAAAAAGAAATGTTAGTTATAAAAGAAAAAATTCTTTTTTTAACTCTTACAGAATCTTAACTATTCTTGCTTTAAATATAACTTACAAAATAGTGATGGTGTAAAAGTCAATTACTCAGGTCAACAATTATTAATTACAATTTAATTACCATGTATTGAGAACACAAATTATGATTTTTTGGTATCGTCAGATTTTTAATTTTATAATTATTTTAAAAAACATATTGGCTTCTATGCAACTCACCATCTAAAAAACTTAATATATATATATATATATATATATATATATATATATAACAATTTTATTATTATTATTAAAAGTAAAATAAAAGTAAAAAACTATTAACATTGATAATGTGTATAACGATTTTTTTTGTTATTATTGGAAATAATTAAAACACGGATCTAGACTAAAAATATTACAAGACAGTTACATATGTTGCTACATGTACACATCCTAAATATATTTTTTTGAACGTGTAATAATATTATGCTTTTACGTGTAAGTACACTATTATCATGAGTCTTAACAAATAAAATAAACCAACTAAAAATAATAAGTTAACTTCAAATAAATAATGAATATTAAACTACACCGATTTGATAAAATAATTATATCAATTTTTATCTTCACACAATATTATGCATAGTTAAATTAAATGTAGTATTTATAATTATTTAATTATACTTTTAATTCACGTGTAATTTCATGCACATTTATCTTGTAAAATGATATAGATAAATCTATATTAATATTTCACTATTTAATATTTTCATTTATATAATTAAAGTTATCAATAAAATTTAAATATTTTTAAATTAGTATATATATATATATATATATATATATATATATATATATATATATATATATATATATATATAATATTACCTCTAATAATTCTCGCTATTTTATAGTGACCTCGTCTCGTAATCTTTTATATAAAATATACAAATTGACATTCCTGGTAAAAACATAAACATTCAAAAACTACCAATTCGTTAACATACTTAATTATAACATTATAATTAAATAAATCAATTAAATAATAAATTCATAAATTACATAGTATTTATAAACACGTTTATATTATTATTAAAACTATACAAACTCTTTGGAGGTTTTACAACTAAAATATTTAATATTTATTAAAAAGTAAATAAATAAAAATTTATTAATTTTTAATAAAAGGTTCACTAATATGTATTGAGGATTATAATCATGGTTTTATTGTGTAGAGTAAGATTATTAATTTAGTCACTATTATTTTGAGTATATAAATGTTATCATTGGTGATCAATTCAAATTAAATTATTTTTAAAGCAATCACCAAAGCTTCAAGACAGGTCATAATTAGATAGTAATATAAATTCTTTCAATATAAGCCAATTAAATATCTAATGTTTACTAAAAGGAAAATTAAAAATAAATAAGTTCAAAATATTAATTATGGTAATTATCATTTTTATAAAAAATATTTTTTTGTTATAATAAGATTATTAAATTTTTATTTTTAATTTTTAAATCGTGTTAAAAATTATTTATAAAGGATTGACAGTGTACAAATCTTAACATTGGTAATATATTAAAAATAAATCATTTTAAGTAATTTCATATTTAGATATTTAGATAGTAATATAAATTCTTTGAATGTATATTTCAATTGAAATATTAACTATTTACTGACATAGAAATAAAAAAAATTAATGAGATCTAATATTAATTAATTGTGGTGATTATTATTACTTTGTAATTATTAATTTTAAAATATTATTTTTTATATAATAATAAAATTATTAATTTTGTAATTACTAATTTAAAAATCATATTTTAAATTACTACTGGTCATATAAAAATATCAACATTGACCAAAATTAAAATTAAACCATTTTAAAGCAGCTCATAAATTGTTATTTTAACTATGCCGTTGTATTTTAATTAAAATGTTGAATATTTACTAAAAATAAATAAATACATTTTTTACAGGATGTAGATACTAATTACTTGTGGTGATATTTTAATTATCCAAGACAAAAATAAATAATTAAATATTTATTTCTAAAATTTTGTTAATTATTTGTCTATTTCTAGATTTTTTTAGTATTTCTTCTTTAAAAATTAATATTTTTAACTGTTAAACCAAATAATATAAGAAGAATTCTAATTATTTTATAAGTCATTGTTTTCTAATTATATAAGGATATGTAATTATGTCATAATATACTTTTTATACTGTCAATGCATTTCAATTAAATTTTCTCATTTTTTTTCTAAAATTCAGATCTAATTTTTACATTGTCAACAGGGGTTTATATTAGACAAACTAAAGATCCCATTAGTACTGTTAGGAGGCATTTACTGCGAGGCATTTAATGTGAGAATTTTATAGTTTTCACAATATTAAATTAAGGATATTAATTTCTTACTTTTAATATATAAATTTCAAAAGTGATGAAAATATTTTCAAAGAAAACAAGTCTATAACTAATTATAATTTATACTTTTATCTACGGATACAAATTTTCATATATCATATGTAATAATTCTTATATAATGCTAAATTTTCATTTAAATTTTATTTATATTAAATTTTGTAGGTAAATTATAACTTTTTTTGTAGTGATCCAACTTTTCTTTATGCAATCCAATGTGACCAAGAGTTTGAGATGGTAATATTTTTTTTGGGTAGATGCTACATCAAAATTTACCAACAATTTGGATATTTATAACTTTTGATACCACATATATAAAACCAATAAGTATAATATTACTGGATTGAATAATCACTATCAATAAATTTTGTATGGTTATGCCTTATTGTAAGACAGCTAAGAGAGTTATTTTACTTGGTTGTTTCATACTGGTTAAAGACAATGAATAGGGAAAATATCTATCATAACATATCAAGATTAGCCATATTACAAAAGTATTTTAAAAACATGATCATCTTTGTTTGTCACATATTATGAAGAAGTTTCCTTAGAAGTTAGTTTATATATATATATATATATATATATATATATATATATATATCATATTTTTATTTTATTTCTATATTTTGAGATTAATTAATTGAAATAACATGTTACCAAACTGACTTCCCTTGTTCAAATTAATTTATTTTAAAATTTAAAAGGACTTTGAAATTAGGATGAGTGTGCATATTAGTCAGCTGAAAAGGTAGATTAATATTGTAGGTGTATTTGGAGTGATAACCCTTATAATTATTCAACTTTCCTGTGTAAATATTTTTATTCAATCTTACTTTTTGTCGTTCTATTATTGTATTGCTATTTGATATATCACTCAATAATTTAAATTTTATTCAAAAATATCATATTAGTGATATTTTGAAATAATATTTATTTGTATATTATGATCGGACTTATGTAAGTGTATTTTCTATTTGTTATTGTCACTTGACTTATCAATAATTCGGTTAATATTCTCAGCTTTAAATCTAAAGATTAACTTCATTAATAGTATCATTTATCACTCATTGTATCATGTCAGTAATATTAATATTATTATTATTATTATAATAGCATTAATTTGATTAAAGAAGTTATGGGATTCAATTCTAATCCATGATTTTTTTATTTATCATAAAGTTATGGTCTAATAACACTTTACTTACATATTCTTAAACTTTACATACCTAAACAAGTCTATAGGTAATCATAACTTATACTTTTATCTATGGATACAAATTTTCATATGTAATAATGGTAAGCAATGCTAAATTTTCATGCAAATTATATTTATATTAAATTTTGTAGGTAAATTATACCTTTTTTTGTAATGATCCAACTTTTTTTTTATGCAATCCAATGTGATGAAGAGTTTGAGATGGTAATATTTTTTTGGGTAGATGTTAGATCAAGAATAATTTACCAACAATTTGGATATGTTATAACTTTTGATACCACATATATAAAACCAATAAGTATAAGATGTCAGTTTATCCTATTTACTGAATTGAATAATCACTATCAATCAATTTTGTTTGGTTGTGCCTTATATTGCAAGACAGGTAAGAGAGTTCATTTTCCTGGTTGTCTTCATACTTGGTTAAAGACAATGAGTAGGAAAAAATATCTATCATGACATATCAAGATTTAGCCACTGAAGTTGTTATTGCAAAAGTATTTTCAAAAACATGATTGTCTTTGTTTGTGACATATTATAAAGAAGTTTCCTTAGAAGTTAGTTTATATATATATATATATATATATATATCTATATATATATATATATATTTTTTTTTTTTTTTTTT
>Ga0209489_108562_pt1 | contig 13775 bp, 5 predicted proteins | sample SiratrowhiteBW_FD_187527 | JGI IMG/M metagenome (GOLD analysis project Ga0209489, IMG submission 187527) | Root nodule microbial communities of legume samples collected from California, USA - Siratro white BW (SPAdes) (version 2) | ecosystem: Host-associated > Plants > Roots > Nodule | place: USA... | reverse complement strand
AATTATTAAAATTAGTATTTTAAAATAAATGCTTTTTTAAGATAAAAAATAATTAGAATTCCCTAACAAGTAAATTAGGAATCGAAATTGCAATTTTATATTGGAATCAAATTAATAGTCGAATCTTTATATGAAAAACACATGACTCACTAAAAAAAAAGAAAATACATTGAAGATGCTACAAATTTAATAGTTATAAAGAAAAAACATATTGATAATATAAAACTCTTACACTGACATTGATAAAAAATAACAATGTATAATAAATTTAGTGGCTTTTACTTTACTATCTTTAAAATTATAATAACGATTATTTGAATGTGAAAAATGATGTAAAAGTATCATTTTTCCTATTAAAACACGATTAAGTTTTAATCTGACAATTTTCCTGTAAATTGAATCCTAATTAAACTACTTTCCAGTATTTATTTTATGAAAAATTTTAAACCCCATATTACTGAAAAACAAAGGCTTTTTTTTTTTTTCAAGGACGTACTTAAAAGTTAGTTTTAGTTAAAGCTAAAAGAAATTATAAAGTAAAAGTTATTTATCGTTTTTTATTTTTGAAAATTACTTTTAGGGTAAAAGTGGTTTGTAATATTTGAAGAAGTCGAAATTATTTATGAAATATTTAATGACGGTAAAAAAAATACTAAAATATAAAAACACGTTAATTGTTTGTTTTTAATAAAGATTAACAAGTACTATCTATTATGTTAGCATATACGCATCAATTGTGAGGATGTTCACCTAAAAAATGAAGTGACTTTATAGAAATAACGTTTGAAAAATATATGAAAAGTATTTGGCTCAACTTCTTCTTTAACCAAGAAAAAAATTAATAGAGAAAAAAAAATTGGATGAAAAATGAATTCATTATTTTTTGACCTAGACACACCAATGGGTTGCCAATATGACTTTAAACCAAACTTTTTATAAAGAATTCTAGAAAAAATATAAAGAAAAAATAAATGAATTTTTTGATAAAATTAATTTATTAGAGTAGTTATATGAAAATTTATTTTGTCTTTTTATTTAATATTTTTTATTTGCCCGATAGAAAAGAAGGCAAAACTCGAGGGAAACCCAACCTCCATCTCACAATGACAATCTTACTGGATGCAAGAGTCGTGTAAGAAAAATATTATTATAATTTGCAGTTGCAACACAATTAGAGAAAAACATGAAATTAAATTATTTATGATAATACTGTACTCTAATTAGATATCATGCAACCTAACTATCCTAGTCAAACTAATTCCCATGTTCTCGTAACTGTTAGTCAAACCCTATATTTATACTTCAAAAGTAATTAATTGAATGATAATGTGAAACTTGTGTGTATAAATTACCCTCTATTAAAGCAATTTTATTTAAACATCCAAATATCACTTTTTTTAATGTTATTCTCTAAACATTGTGATTGAGATTAGTATGTGAATCAATAGACTGAAAGATACTCATCAGAAGACGAAATAATCATTTTTTTAATCTAGGTCTCTTATTAAAGATAGCCAAGAATTCAGCTTACCAGTTTTCATGGGAAAACAAGAATAACATCAATGTTCTGACATATACTTGAGATTTCAGAGAACGTAGTGAGTCTCATGCTCCTCACTTATGTATATATTGTATTCATATATAAAAGGTGGCGTACAAAAGAAAATAAAAAGGAAAAAGAAAAGGGCATAGGGGTCAGCCTACGACCCTTCAAGATAATACATCAAAAAACAGCTTTATAAAAAGCTTGAACCACGGATAAAAGAAGGATTATTTTAACACGCATTAGAAGTAACATCAACTTCAATTACAGTACAGGGAAAAAATAACAACAACAAATATGACTCGGTTTCTTGTCGTTTTGATGTAATTATGATATTAGTAAAAATAATATCCTTAAAAAAGCACCTATAATATATTTTAGTTCATGTGTATTTTCATGGAACAAATAACTTGCTGCTCCGTTTTATTAGGAAATTTTCGATAACTCACCCAGTCACAATATAATAATCAATCTACTGTTGCGAATACAATTGGATCCTTATCATTTCTCTTGTTCTACCAAGTCAACAAACCTCCTAATCTGTTCTTTTCATGCTCATTGTATGTAAACCTTGCAATTATGCTTACTGCACATTACCAAGTCAATCTTCACACCATCATTGAATTTCCAGATAGAACTCCAGAAAATATCCAAGGGAACAAAACAAACTAAGCAAGTATCTTTTTGACCATTCATTACGTACAAACAACAAATGGATATGGATCCTCAGAAAGAATCATACTTTCTTCACATATATGATGTGCATCCAATTACACATTAGAAGCATATAGAAAGCTACATCTAGAAAGGATACAACAATGCTACAAAAATTATGCAGTGCACCAGATACCTTGGGTTTTTCTTCTACTTTCTGTTTTGATTTCAAGTATTCCTCCTTCGAAATGCGTACTCCTGCAAAATTCAGCATGATTCAAAAGTTCTTTGTATTACAAAGACATCAAATCAAATATGTTGAACAGAAACATAAACAAAAACTGACTAAATTCCGACCTTTTATTTTATCACGATATACAGGTTCAGCACCACGGCCACTGATGGAAGGGTCCATCTGGTTAAATCTGCACAAAACATAATTATTGATAAATGCTTAAATTGACCTTCAATAAAAATAAAATTACCAAGGTTGTATCCATTGATAATTTTTAAGAAATATTCTTTGATTATTTTGTGTGTTTTCTTATCTAATTATTTTAACTTACATGACAAAATCACATTGTTGAAATCTAAATACATAAATAATCTATTGTTATATTTCAATTTTTCGTCTTTTGTTTAACCATCTTAGATTTTGTTTTCATAAGTGATCGATAAGCTTGAAGTCGTGTTCTAATGTTCTAACCTTAACTAAAGTAATCATCACACTGTAAATTTGAAATATTAGTTTTTGGAAAATTAAAATTCAACTATCTTGTTTTCAAGAATAGTAATGGGACAAAATATGTTGCTTTTAGTGTACCCATAACTAATTTCGTATTAGATGAGAATCTAAGTTAGGCAAAAAAATTTATAGTTCCAAATAATGTATGTCTTATACAAAACCTAAACAACAATTTAAACACAAATGATTACTAATAATTAAAGGGATGTCTTCATTAAATATTAGTTCATATTTTTATTTCGTTAAGCATTAGTTAAACATTTGTATACAAATGTTTATAGCAAAATTACAATTCAAATAAAGGTTTGATTATAAATCGATTCGAAAAGCTACCTTGTGAGCATTCCAAAGCCTACAATAATAGTCTGGAATGTTCACATCATAATTCCAAATAAAAGAATGCATGTTTGAAAATGTAATTAAAATCAATTACTTATAAAAGATGTAATACACGTAAAATTTATTTGATACATTCTCACATCAAGATATATTAATTATTATTATTATTATTATTATTATTATTATTATTGTTATTATTATTATTATTATTGTTATTGAACGTTTGAAGTACCCACTTTAATTATTGGTCAAAATATGTGTTTAATAAATTACACCTTATATAAGTTAAAATTAAGTTGATTTGTTGAAAAGATGAATTCAAATTGATATATTTTTATAGATATTTTTCTATAATGAATATGTTCTCAGTATCTCGTAACAAACATGGTTAAAAGGACATTTAAAATTTTATTTGACTGTTAGTTATTTTCAGTTCAAATGTATATCAGACACAAGTTTTGTAACTCAATTGAACCATTTGGTTAACATATTTTTGTGTTTACTTTAACAAGTGGTCAAATCATAGTTCTAGCATTGACTAACCAATACAAATCCAAATCAAATACCTAGTTTTAAAAGCATGTCAAGTATGTATTCACATATTAACTCTCCTTTTTAAGGTTAGTAATATCTTACATGGACCAGTAAGAGTTCAGCTAGGTAAACTAATATTGTGAAGTACACTAGATTATTGTTTGTGCACATAGTCACTCCTAACTAATCCCTTGAATATTCTTTTCCAAGCCACTTTTAGCTTAATGAGTATTATTTATACGTAATTCCTAACTAATTGAGTATTCTTTCATAATGCAGCCACACTCTTGATTGATTGATCGTGTCAAGGTGTAACACTCCAACTATTATATAAATAATTATTATTCAATTAAAAATTAAGGGTATTTTTTTGTGATAAAATTTTTTTAGATAGAAGATATAATTGTATGTCAATACTTTACATTTTTGTAATTATTCATAATATATTAAAAAAACATACAAGTTCTGCACAATAATGACATTTCTACACCAGAATAGAAAAATATTTATATATTTTATATAGTTTAAATACATTAAAACTAAGCTCTCCATAAGTCAACATTATAGAGAATATTTCCTAAAATTTTTCTAAATAACTCTTAGTGAGTAGATTCTGTTAATAAACTTAATATACAATATAAATGGGCCTATTACTTCACCTACAACCATAAGACTTAATCTCACTTTATTAATCATATGGATCCATATTTCGGGTTCTGATGATCCACTATGAACATCAAAAATTACTTGGTAAGTAATTAAGTAATTGACTATTTCTCATTAAAAACATCCATACAATCATAATTATTTTTTTGGAGAATACTAGTCATTTATTAACCAATAAAAGATATATATATTTTGCTACATAATTTTAACAATATTCTGTAGGTATTGGATAATCCAAAGTTTGACCTATGAATATCCTATCCAGAACGTTATTTTAAACTATCTAACTATTCACCTATTTGATAAATACTTCCTCAAACTTCATTATGGTCCTTGCCTTTCATTATGCAAAGTACCAAATTATAACTTCTAAAACACAAATATCATACATTAGTATGGTCTCAACTCGTTATAACAAAAAATGAAAGACTCTTTCTACTACACTTGACATTTTTAAAGGTCAAATAGTATAATGATGTGTGATATTTATCTTAATTAATAATTTGCACACATAATTCAAATAAATACGATAAGTATAAAAGAAATAAAGCATAAAGGTAACTTTCTTTTATCCAACTTCATTAAAAAATATTTACTTTTATTTTATTTTCATTATCACTTTACATGTATTTCTTCTAATTATAAAAAGATGATATTTAACATAATACAAAATAACAAAATAAGAATCGAAACAAAAAATTTAAATAAATAATTAGATATGGCTAGGCATATCTCAAGAACATAAAATAACAAAAATACAAAAATATAAATAAATAAAGAGAATCAATGTGTAACTAAAAATAAATTAAATGAAATAATTAAAAAAATCAATATAATAAATAAATATATAAACAGGACCACTCTGAGATAAATTAAATAGTATAAATAAATAAATAAATAAAATTAGTACATAACTGAAAATAAATTAAATAACATAAATAAATAAATAAGATCAATAAGTAACAAATTAAATTGCATAAATAAATAAATAGAAATTAAATAATACAAATATAACTAAATAAATTAGACTAATACGTAATTAGAGATTAAATGAAATAATAAAAATAAAAAAAAAGAAAAGAGAATAAAAATAATAGATAATTTAAAATAAATAAAAAGTTAATTTTATTAAAATTAATATGAAAAGAACTTAAAACTCACTTATCCACTTACAAGTGTTTTGAGGTTTAAAATATCTTAGTATGTGTTTCTCAAATTCCCTTTCTCTCTCTTATCTTACCTCCTCCCTTTTATTGTCACATTCTCTTTCAACTATCTATTGCTAAATTTTATTCTAAATTTATTTATTTTTTAAATCAAGATTACATTCACTAGATATAATCTTATCACTTCTTATCCTTTCTTTTTATTTTATATATTATTTTTTATCTATTAGAATATTCTGATAAATAATTCTTTTTAATAATTAAATATATATTTTTTAATAAATAATTATTTTAAAGTATTTTTATTTTTTTTCTTATTATCTATTTTTATTTTATCTAGTCATAATGTTTCTTAAAGCTACTTTATTTATTTTTCAATGTCTGAGATTTTATCTAATACAAAAATATGAATTTAATGAGTTAAAATGTTACCTTTTATCTTAAACTAAGGATAAAATAATTAATATAATTATTTAAAAGTAGAGATGTTAGACAAGGAATATTCTTTTACTAGGTCACTCTTGGCTTAACAAGTATTCTTTGAACTCATCATTCCTAACACTAAATATTATTTGTCCTTTAGTCACTCCTAGCTAACATGGAAGGATATAATGCTTGAATGATCGTTTGATCCTCTTATATAACTACAAGAGAGTGATTGCATCTCTCACAAAAGAAATACACAATTTAGACTTTCTCTCCTAGTATATATCCTCTTGCTTTTTAAAGATGATAACATCCTTCTACATATACAATGATAAAAACTCTCTCATAAATACCGGATTAACACTCTCAATGATGTTTTTCTTGATGTTCTACTGGATCCATTTTCTTGGCAGCATTCCTGCTCTAAGCCCAGAAACCCTTTTTTGAAGCTTTTGAGAATTTATCTAATTTTGAATAACATTTTGGCATTTTACAACCTTTACTCTCTCATTCTTCTTCTTCATGATAAGTTTTATATAACCGCTAAAAGAAAATAGTCATTGAGAGGTTGCTTATATATGTTGAACAACTTCAATTCTTCTTTCATATCTTCCTTGCATCTTTAGGTATTCCGTGAGAGGGCCTTAGATGAAATATTGGGGTTCAATTCTCTCTACCCGAAAAGATCATTATCTGGACTTAGTTTTGACCCAATTGCAGAACACAAAGATAATGCCTTCTTTTATTGAAATATTATTGGGGTTCGATTCTCACTACCGAAAAGATCATTATCTAAACTTAGTTTTGACCCAATAGCAGAACACAAAGAAAATGTCTTCTTTTATTAAAATATCATTATCAAAAGATGAAAGAAGATTTAAAAAAAACTCTTTTGTCTTATTATCTATTTTAATTATACCATATATCACAACACATGAAAACATATAGCACTATCTTTCTAAGCTTAATTTATTTATGGTTTGTTTGAAAAAATTAAAAAATAATCATAAAGAATGTAACATCACACGACTAAGATATCTTCGGGTAAGAAACTTTTTCAAAATTATGAATGAAAACGGCTATAATAATATGTAACAATAACAACTAACTTCAAGAAAAAGTTGTAAGTCACCTATAAAATAGTTTTGCACAAGTGAAAGATTTCAAGTAATACATGTTAAGGAAGTTCATTACTTCTTATATTGTGGTTGCAAAATGTTTTGTATTTGCCTTGTAGAGGACAACTTTCCATTCTGGACATTTTGACAATAACACTTACTAAATTTGTTTTTTTACTGAATTCTTTATAAAAAAGTTATTTTTTTATAATATCATTATATCTTAAACATATTTAAGATAGTTTCATATATTCATTTTTAAAAATTTCTAAATCAGTTGTCTTTAATAGTAATAAAACATTCTAGTTTATGTTTTGGCAAAGAAAGCAATTCTTGAACAAGATCTCAGAATGTCATGCATCAGTTCAACACTTTGAAGACTCAAGTCGGTTAATCTGATAAACTTTGTTATGTTCTTCTACCGTTAGACAAAAACCAACAAGTTCAAGTTCAAAGTCATTCCCATCAAAGCTAGTTTCAGTCATATAGGGGGAGTTTTGACCAAGAAAACACTTATTCCAAAAGACATCAGACAGCAATCATAAAGAGGCCTAATATGAATGTCTAGCTTCATATGAATGTTTAGCTTAAGAAGAAATTTGGCTAAAAAATCAGAAATTCTTCAGTAATAGCTCTCATAGAAGACCCTGACATGAATGCCAAAAGTTATTTTAAATTTATAGAGAAATGTATAATTTATGGTAAAAAATATAGAGAAAATACAAAATCTTTATATATAAAAGGGAAATATGCTACAATATTTATTTTCCGATCTAAAATAAAAAATAAATACTATTCCACTAAATATGTTTAAATAAAAAAAATAATGTTAATTTTAAAAATATTTTAACATGATTGTCGTAGACAATTTTAATAAAGCATCAAATAAATGCAAAAACACGACATATTACTTTAATATTGAATTTTTAGTTATAATCCCTATTTTAACAATAAAAGATACAAATATAACTAATATATATAATGACAATTTAATTTATTAAATTTATAAAATAATTATTAACCAATAACGAAATATCACGTCATAATATATATATATATATATATATATATATATATATATATATATATATATATTTTGTGAAAATATGACTGTATTTTTTTATATAAAAAAAATATGATTATAATTACAGTAAAGGTGATTAGAATAAATAAAATTAAATGTGGAAATGTGCAAGATTACTATAATTATTTCTAACAAATCTTGCTATATATCAATAGCCTTCACCACCAAAAACTACCAAGAAAATATATTGAGACAAAGTTTGGAAGAAATTTTGGCAAAATGGGAAGAAAAGCTTCTTCTCCATCGGCATCAAAAGGGACACCACCAATGAAGAAGAAGAAGTTACGTTGCAGATATTGTAATAAGAAGTTTCACAGTTACCAAGCCTTGGGTGGACATCAGAATGCACACAAGGCAGAAAGAGCAGCATCAGAGAGAGAGAAGATTCTTAGCATGGCTTCTGATTTTGGCAAAAATTCATATGTTGCTGGCTTTGTTGATTCAAACAAAAATTATGGACTCAGAGGCAAAGCATTAGGGGTGTCAGCACTGTCCATGAATCATTTTAAGCCACAACATAGTTTGCCACATATTGGACTCAAACATGATTCTTGGTCAGGGCATTACAGTTTGGATTATGTTCAAGCGACCATTCAAAAGTTGGAGACTTTGACAGCTGAAGGGAGTGGATTTCATCAACACCGCAAATCATATCAAACATTAGTTTTCCCTATACTTGGAGGTGGAGCACCAAATTCAGGGTCAAGATCACTCTCATTGTTTGACTCTGGTTTATGTGATAAGGGGAGTTTTTATATCAGAATGGAATCACACAGATGGTTGATCTGAATCTCAAGATTTCATGCGATGATAAGAATTCTTCTGAAGAAAATAGTTTTTCTCCAATGGCTGGCAATGGAGAGGTGGAGGAGCTTGACTTGAATCTCAAGATTTGAAGTATCAATCTAGTCTCAGTTGCAGAATATCTTGTATATTCACTTCATTCTCCTGAGATTAGAAATTTAGGAAACAAGACTTTGTTTCTATGTTTTGTTTTTTTATTTTTACTTGAATAAAACTATGGTCTTTTTGTTAAATCAATAATTTTGATCTTCTCTGAGAATTTTTTTTTTTTTTCTAAATTAAGAGGACCAACATTATGTTTAATTTTTTTTTCTACTCATATGAATTAAAGAAAGGTGTAAAGAGTTTTACAAGAACTCACCCCTCCCTATCAACTAAATTAAACTGATTTGTTTTTTTTTTTTCATTTAATATTGGCTAATTATTTAATGGTAATATTAATTTTCTTCTTTTGTTTGGCAGAATACAAAATATATTTTTGTTTTTCTTTTGCCTTCCTTCATATTATTACACTTCTATTTCTATATTTGGTACGTTTTAATATAATGTAATTTAATAAAATAAATAATAATAATATATTTTATGAGTTATTGAAATGATTAATAGAGAAAATAAATAAATCTAGAAAGCGAGTAACCTGTCTAGATCATAAAATTAAATCGATTCATAGGATCGATAGTAAATCTCTAAATCTCTATCATAATCAGTAGTAACTAATTATTTAATTTATTGTTAAAGAATATATTAATTAGATATTGTAATCTGTGATATTATAATGGTTTGTTGAGGAGATACACATTATCTTTACTTATATTTTAAAAGAATTGTAATTTGTTATACATTAAATTTTGAAATGATTATTTATGAACTAACTTTATTCCCCTCTCAAAGTTAATTCTTGCAATCAAGTTTACCTCTCTTTAATGACTTTTTATAAGATTATGTGCTTAATTGGATAATTTTTTCTTTCTCCTCAAATTTGGTATGTGCTCACCCAAATATACAAGGAAAACCTTTCAAACCTCAAATCAAAAAATAATAAATGACAAATGAATATTTTGTTTACCTCATAATAATCTTTACACAATTTTAATGTGATTCATATACCCTCATCACTGAAAAAAAAAAAAAAAAACACTACAAGGTTGAAAACAAATATTTAACCATAGTTCTTGAATTTGAGAGGATGGATTTGAAGGGATTTGAGTGGATTGTGTGTGGATGAAAGGGTTGTTTGGATTAATGGATGGATGGTAAGATTTGAAGGGATTTGAGGGGATTGATTATGAAAGTTTGGGATTGATTTGATAGATGTTATAGATTTGTTTTTATTTTTTTAATTGATATATTTTTGAAATTACTAATTAATCCTTATGACATAAAATGGTAAAAAATTAAAATAAATTAGATTAAATTGATTTTAATATAAAAAATATAGAAACTGAATTAACTAACTAGATATTTTTTTAGTAGGTTGATAATGATTTTAATTAATCCAACCTGTGAATCCCTTATTTTTGTGTGTTAATAATTTTATATTTAAAAGAAAATAAAATTGTTTTTAAAATGAATAAAAAATACTTTAAATAACATCTTCTCAACTCAATTTCATCATATATATTGAATCAAATAAAGAGATAAAAATATATTTTTTCTGATTTATTTCAATTAAACATTAAGTAAACATATTTTCATTGATAAAAAATAAAAAAGAAGAATAAATAGAAAACAATATAATATTTATAATATACTTTTATTATTTCTTTTATAAAGTAAACAATTTTTAGTGATTTAATTATTTTAGGTCAATAATATAATTATGAATGAATAGATTGTATTGAGTATGGGTAGATTGAATGGAGATTAATTATATTATAGCTGTTTTGGAAAAAAGGAAAATATTATGAATGAAAAAAATATATATAATTATTAAAATCAATTATTTGAAGAATTAGGTATAAATCAGTTTATTTTTCATATATAATATTTATATTGTTATAAATCCTAAACCCACTTAAATGAGTGCTTTGTAATTTCTAAAGTCAATGATATTTCGTAATTTCCATTTCATTTACAAAGGCTATTTCGTAATTTCGCTCTTCATCCTTTTAAATCCATCCAATCCTGCAAATCTCTGCTCATCCATCCTCTCAAATCAGGTCAACCAAACAGTAAATCTCCTAAAATCAGTCCAACCAAACACAACCTGAAAGAATAGTTAGTTAGAATTACAAATATCTCTCAACTAAATTATTTTTCACCTTAAACCCTATACTAAAAATTAAATAAAAATTAAGAAATTTTGATTAATTATTTATTAATTAATTTATTGAAAAAAGGAAGATTTCCTCTTATAAAAATGTGTTCAAAAATTGTAAACGGCTTCATACATCTTTTGTTTTGCGATCCTAACAAATCAAAGTATTATTCTTTAAAATAATACTTTAACTAAATTTTAGAAACCGGTCGTTTATACGGTAATTTCTTGAAAAATTAAGATTTGTGTTCTCCATTTTTTATACTACAATACACAGTTTAAATACTGCAAAGAGTTATACAACTCAAACTCTTCTGAAAAAAAAAAAAAAACTCAGTTTCATTGTTTATAAAACATTTGAAAATTAAAATATAATAAAATAACTTATTATAAGGGTAAATAATATTTTAATGTCCAAAATTTGTTGGAAGTGACTTACGAGGTCCCCTTGCCATCATTAATCAATAATGAAAAGCATGTTAATTAATTAAGAAAACTTGAAACAGCTTTTTACAACTTTGTAATAGAGACCAATTTATATGGTACAGAAAGAAACACTCAGAGAAGGACACGTGGATTTTCAAATTATAACCTTCTCGTTCTCTCTCTTTATCTACAGTGATGCAATTTATATAATATATTTATTTTTGAGGCACTATTTTCGAGATTATCAAATTATCTAAAATGGAATAACTTTAAACTAGGATTTTTTTTATTTTATCATTTTATTTATAAATTATGTATTGATAAAAAAAGAAAAATTCTTATATGGGATGATATATAAATGCATTTTGTACTTGGACTTGGAATGACAGGCAAAGATCATGATTCCAATCTTTGTAGGTACGAACATATTTTTAAGAATGACCTTTTTATTATGTCACCAGGTTAATTGTACATGCAAATATTTTCTCTAATGTAAGTGGTAAGAGTTTATGGAATTCTTAGACATATTTTGTTGGATAGATATTTGAAGTTATTAGTCACTTTTGAATGACACTTTAAACAAAGTTAGAATTAAACTTTTTTTTTACTACATGTCCTCCTTAAATTGATTATCAAATTAATAAAACGTTGTCTCAACTAAATAGATGTACTATAGTTATGAATCTGAGAGAATTTTTTTACCTTACCTTGAATTTTCATTTAATAGAGTAATTAACACCATTTTCATTTTAACTTTGTACCTCTTCTTAACTTAGACTATATATTATATAATGATGATATTGAAAAATTATAAAAGAATTGTAGGGTAAATCAAAGTCTAAATTTTAAAAGAAAGTTAATCAAGATATCATCAAATAAAAAAATAAAGAAAGTAATCTTTGAACATATTAATATTAAGGAAGTCATTTGTAAACCTAATAATTCAAAAAAGTCATCTAAAAATATATTTTGAATTGTTCAATTTAAACATATTTACAAATTATGTAATTTCAAAATAAAATCTAAATTATATAATTCATAATATTTGTTTAATACAATCTATAACATATTTTTAGATTTAAAAAAATATATTATAAATCATACAATATAATATAATTATAGACTACTCAAATTAAAATCTTTTAACGAATTTAAAATATATTTAGAATTATAATACAAAATATGATTCTTAATTTTGACACACGTATAATTATAATTTTTTGACGGGACTGCAAATTTTTTTCCCTAGTTCAAATTTGAGTGTCGCCTGATCGATAAGACACTCAAAATGAAAGATTATATTACGTTTTTTTTAAAATCTTTTTTTTTTCAACAGAAGCAAGCGAGGGAAGGAAAAGGAGTCTTGAGAATTGTGTTTGATTCTCAATTTCAAAATCAGTAGCTTTGTTTGTTATAAAAAATACTGTAAATATTTTCGTATGGAATTCAAGGAAAGATTCGTAGTGAAAAGGAATCAATAATTTTAAAAATAATAGTTCTTTCACTATACAACTATCGTAATGTCAGTCTCCTGATTGACTATTTTATTAGATTGGATAAGAATAAGTTGGATAAGGAATTTCATTTTTAGTTAGAGAAAAGACAGAAGAAAAGTCTTATATACATACTAATGTAAAGTTTATGAGTGCTTCCACAATTTATCAATATTATTTAGATAAATTAGATTGAATAACTTTCGTTTAGCTAATTCGCTTTCGTAATATCAAAAGGATTATTTCGATTTTAATATTTTATATTCTATCAAATGAAAAAGTTTTGATTCTAAAATGAAATAGAAAAGAAAAACAATTCTTTTAGTTATTTTGGAAAGAATAATATAAATATGTAAATTCATTTGTCTTAATTCTTTTTTATGAAATTCTTAAGAAAATGAGTGGATAAAAGATAAATCTTATTATTCTCGTATGTTAATAACATTAGTTTACTTAGAACTTCTTTTCTATGCTTAAATTTTCTGATTTTACTAAAAAAAAAAAAAAAAAAAAATTTTTT
>Ga0209489_108561_pt1 | contig 13780 bp, 5 predicted proteins | sample SiratrowhiteBW_FD_187527 | JGI IMG/M metagenome (GOLD analysis project Ga0209489, IMG submission 187527) | Root nodule microbial communities of legume samples collected from California, USA - Siratro white BW (SPAdes) (version 2) | ecosystem: Host-associated > Plants > Roots > Nodule | place: USA... | reverse complement strand
TATATATAATAAAAAATATATATATATATATATATATATATATATATATATATATATATATATATACCAGATCAAGATTAAAAGGAGCTCTAATTTGGTATTGGAGCAGGGAAACACAGCTGTAGGTCGTGTTTCAAATGCAGTAAATACTAATTTTCTGGAGGTGTATAAAATCAATACAGAAACTGATGGAGGGCAATATACAGGTCTACTTTCATTGTACATTTTGTTCCATTGGCTGGCTGCACATCACATTTTAGGATATAAACTATTGTGAATTGCAAATGTGGAACAAATGCCTTTTTTTTCTTGTTTATTTTATATTTTTCTCTTCTTTTTTTTAATTGGTTGAGACAATCTAATGTTTCTTTTAATATTATTCTTTATTACCGACAAAAGAGATATATTTATTACCGAAAAAAAAATATATGATTCTTTATTTTTCATAACTATACTTCTATTTATAATGATAGGAAAATGCTAGTTTGATACAAAATACTTCAATTTGACACTGTTTCTTATTAATAAAATATTATATATTAATAAAATATTATATATTAATAAAATAATAATATATATTAATATTAAATGGGTGTAAAAGATGAATACTAATATGAAAGTATCACAACCATAGTCATATCCACCGTGTTTTAGAATAAAAGCAAAGATTGTAAGCTACATGTGATATACTAATTAAATTATTATTATTATTATTATAATAGTTGTTGGGCAGTGGTAATTTTAAAACAATAATGTCAAAAAAATTATAAAGAAAGACAAATAAATATTCATTAGTTAAAAGTGCTTTCAAAATAGATATTTATGTTTATCTCATTAGTAGAAAATTACTATTTAGTGTCTGTATATAAAGATGGTTAAAAGCAAAAATAATATTGTCAGAAACATGGTGGCACATTTGTAAATAAATGAACATTTATAATGTCGATCGGAGCAAAATCGACGTTGTGATGTGAACACTATGACAGTTAATAAAAAAAAACATCTTAGAAAAATAGTAAAAAAATAAAAATTTAAAATTTGGAGCTCCTAACCAACGTTGTGCTGCATCTGAAATCAATTTGGGATTTTCAGGTGACGCACCACATCGGTTAGGAGCTCCTAACTGACGTGGTGTTACCTGTTTTAACCCAGTCACACGTTTTCACTTTCACTTTTCTTCTCCCTCCATTGTGTGCGCGTTCTCCTGCATCTTTCCGGCGTCTTCTTTGCTGCATTTTGATCTCCATTGGTTCTCCATTCAACTTCATTGCACTCGTTCTCCTTCATATTCGTTGAGAGCTTCGTTTGAACGGTTGCATTTTTGTTTCAAGCTCCGTTCGAGGTGCTTTTCATTTGAAGCTTTGAGTTATTTTTTTGTCCTCCATTTTCATTTGCTTTCACTGATATTGTTATTTTATTGACCATTTATTTGCATTTTGTGGTTTTGGTACTGTTAGTTTGTCCGCATTTGTGTTCATTGGTCCACTCGGTTTGACGTGACCACTGCTCTACAAAAGGTATGTTTTTATCATCTTTGAAAGGAAAGAACAATATGATTTGAATGGTTATTTGTATGATTAGAATGTTTGTTTAGATTTGAATGCTTTTTGTGTATGTTTGAAATATATTTGAATTAACTTTAAGTAATATATATCACTCTTTTTTGTATAATAAGCAATTTACTAAACAACTTAGATTTTAGTTCAATGAACGTATGTAATGTTCTTTGGGGAAGATCTACATCCATAACCCAAAACCTCCAATGGATATATCCTAAGGTATTTAATTCTAAATTTAATTCTAAAGTAAGTTTATTAAAATTAGCATTCAAGTATTTGGTGATTCAACTTTAATGAAAGTGCAATAAACAACAAGGAGACTGGGAATGTGGATATTATATTATGCTCTGGATAAGAACCACAAGAGCTGGTATCACAGATTCTTAGGAGCAGATAAGAACATGTCTTAAGTTTGTAAATATGTCAAATGTTTGTCATGTTTGAAGTTCCAAGATTAAAATTTGTTCATTTATTTCAGGTTTTTCAATATCCAGAGCCATTGGACAAGCAGACAATAGAAGATCTTCAAAAAGAATGGGCAAAGTATTTTCTCCAAATTAGAAGTAGTTCTTAGTGTAGATTATAAGTAGTTCTTAGTGAACATTACAAGTAGTTCTTAGTATACATTAGAAGTAGTTCTTATTGTACATTAGTGTATATATTTAACTACAAACTACAATTGTATATGATTTTGTATATTAAAATGTATTGTGGCTGATTTCTGAAACTAATGCAGGGTGGTTAGTAGCTAATTGAATTTGTATTTTCAAAAACAAAAAACACAAACACAACGTCAGTTATGGTAAAAATCGCCATTGTAATGGCTTTACCACATTGGTTATGGTCAAAACCGACGTAGTGTTGCATCTGAAAAATAAATAAAAGAAACACCACGTCGGTTGTAGACACCAACCGACGTTGTGGTGCTCTTCGTCACATCGATTGGTGCTCACAACCGATGTGGTGATGCTTATCCATTTTAAAATTTCAGATAAGACCATGTCGATTTCCTGGTCCAAAACGACGTGGTGTTGCATCTTTAGCATATTTTTCATTGACATCGATGTCTCGTTTAAACCGGCATAATGGTGAATTACATGATGTTGGTTAACCGACATTATATTTGAAAATATTCAATATTATCTTAATCAACATCAATTCGAGACGTTAAGGACCTCTCATAGCCGATTTTGAAGACTTTTCTTCACTAGTAGTGTATACATTAAAAGATGATATGATATGCAGAATGTATATATATACGGCAAAATTTATATGATTAGTCAGGTTTGGTTTTTATGCTTCATGAACACTTTCATTCAGCAGAGAAATTTGTGAGGTTGATATGAATAATGTGTTAGGAATTTAAGGAGATAAATAATAGAGTGATTATACCTAAGTATCATAAAAACGTATCACAAAAACAAACACCGAAATCATACACAATCATTTTCGACATGATACACAAAGTTTAAATTAGATTGTCTAACTGAAATCTTAATAATATGTGTATCTGACCATTATCGGACGTATTAAAAGTGATATCTTAATACACTTATTCATCAGTCACAAGTAGTAATATAAAGTGATGGGCAAGAATATAATTCTGTTAAAAAATGAACATCTGCATTTTTTTTTTTTTGGTTCTGTCTGTGACCAACTTGATTAATTACGGTTACAAGTTGACGAACTTTTTATGAGTGGACAACACAGATTACAACTTTTTCTTCTCAACTTTCGACAGGTATGGAAAGAGACACTAAACTGTTGGGCCATGAGCACATTCATTTTCCTTTCTCTTTTTTCTTTTTTTCTTTTTTATGTTTCCTTTTATTGATAGATTTGTTCATAAGATTTGATTGGACTTTTATTCATAAAAAAATTATAGTGGATAATCAATGGAACAGGACAAATAACTTTGATTTGATGGTGAATTGCCAAAAGTAAAATTTCAAACGATACCAATTAACTGAAATGATTAATAGGTTCATTTTCAATTTTGGCTGCGTGTATGGAATCGCATTCATGTTTTCAAAGGACTCTCAAATACACTTCAATCAACACGTGAAGCATGGAGTAAACATTTTCAAACACAAAACTTGGAAGATTTCTTTTTCCAATTTCATTTAGAAAGATATAGAAAATAAATTTTTGTTTGAGGAGCAGAAATTTTAATCAAAAAGATATTGTCTATTATTTAGGAAGTGGATTTTTAAGTTTATTTGTGACTAAAGATTATCTTAAAAGACTACAAATGCTTTTAATGATCTTACAATCATGCTAGATCACTAATAATTTAATATCATTAATGGGTGTGAATGTATGGAGGAATTCAAATTATATTCTAATTCATAGTCTATGACGGAAGATTATCATGTCGAACATTTTAAATTAGTATTGCATTTACTGTTGATCTTACAGTTATTATGAATTTTATTTCCTTTGAATTTTTACAGAAAAAAATCATAGATATATAATGCCTCTTTATTATTGGGTCATTTATTATTAGGAATGAATTTGAGTTACAAATAATTTGAAATGGAAAACTTAAGTAATATAAAAAAATTAAGAATTTATTACTTTAATGTTTAGGGTGGAAAATAAGATCGCAATTATTTATACAATTCATAGTTTATTGGTATCAAATATTTCCTATGTATATTCCTCGAAGAACTTATTAATAGTATAAAAGTTCATGTCTACATATTAAACTGATGCGACTTCTTGATTTAGTTTTGTTTAGTTTATAATTTTATTTTATTTAAATATGTACTTAAATTGTAAATTAGTTTTAAAGCAATGAAATTTTATAATACTTCCGTAAATATATATTATAAACCACTATCGCTTCCTAATATTAATTATTACATAAATTTTGAAGATAATATAATTAATTTATTTTTGTAAGTTACTCCTTAGTGGTTAATTATTGATTATTGGAAAGTAAACACCCATTTAAGTAGTGATAAGTTGAACCATTTGTTTAACAATGTATCCTAACTTCAAAAGTTTTATCATTTATTTAAGAAAAAGATGACTTTCGTTTAAGTAATAATAACTTAACAATCTTTTTTACAACGCACTCTCATTAAGCGATCTCACTTAAGTAAAAACTTACATTCATCTAGACAATAATAATTTTTTTATAAAATATTCTCATTTCAAACACACTCATTCTCACTTAAGCAAATATTGTGGAGCTTAAGGAATGTGCTTATGGTAACAATAATCTTAATTGTTTAAAATGAAGATTTTCATGTTTACATGATTATTTTTTTAATGATTAGTATGATACACTTGGAAAAGTAATAAAAAACATTACTTATTCTCTTCACATACATTGTGACAACATTTATTATGTACACTTTTAAAAATGAAAATTTGACCTCACAAAATTTTATTATAAATACAATTCAATTTTCATCATAAAATGTCGTCACTAAAGTGCCAATGATATATTATACATATTATAATAACTGAATTTGGGAAAGTCTTGGCACTCCATGTTATTTGTCTATATATATATATATATATATATATATATTAGATTCTTAATTTTCTATTATAGAATTTCAATTACTTAAAACTTACTAATATTTAAACTTGAAAATGAAATGCAATGAATAGTTCCATACTAAAACAATTTACAAAGAAAATCTTGAAATTTAGTTCGTGAACAATAAATTCGATCTCATTACATTCCATCCAAAAGTTATTAAGTCTTTGTGTTTCATATTTATGAGTCCTCGCACGATTAGCAGAACCCTATCGTTGAATTTTTCCTCTGGAATGATAAAAGCACTAAACCTTCCAATCTTTTTCATCTTTCAGGTATGGGTCATGTCTCCATTCATATTTATGATATTTATCCAAAGAAATTATATCTTCACAACGAAAGTAAATATTTCTCGGACAATTATATTAATATTTTAATTATATTTTTATTTTCTAATTAAAAATACTAATATATATAATTATATTATTAAAAATAAATTGTTAAGGGAATATTTAAAGTTTTTCATATACAAAATGGTTGTTTTGTATATATACTATTTCTGTTAACTAATTATTATATATTTTCTTCATCAAATATAATAAATCTAAGTTACTTTCTCATAAAAGTGAAAAGTTAAATAAAATATTATTCAAATTCACGGTATACTCTATAAATATTTGCTTCTAGAGGAAGGTTTTTCTAAAACTATAACATTAATATGTATTTTTTCTTAATTTTACTCCAAGCTTACTCAAAATATTACACCTAATAAATTCAAATCCTACTACATAAGTATACTCTATTCAAGGAATTTATTATAAAACCAAAAACAAAAACAATTCATATGAGTAAGTTTAAGAATATCACTATAAATTAATTATTAATTTGGATAACTAAATATTTATATTTATTAAATTATATTTTCTTTTTTAATTTATACAATATCATTATATTTGATATCTTTTTTGCTTGAAAAATATAATAATTTTTTATTTTCTCTAATTTTAATCATAATTATGACCACAAAATAATAATAATAATAATAATAATAATAATAATAATAATAATAATAATAATAATAGTAGTAGTAGTAGTAGTAATAAATAATAATAATGCTTCTTTATATATTTCATATCATTCATAAAATACTCATGTTTCAAGGATTCTTAATTATTTTTCTTTAATTCTAACAATAAAATAAAACTATTATAATAAAAATAAGTATTTACCACAAACTTCCCTTATAATTATAATAAAATAATTAATAAACTAAAAAAAAAGACTTCCTTTCCATTATTGTATATAAATTAAAACTTTCTTCTTTCTTGATAAATACCTACTTCTTTTTCTATTTCTTTTCAACCTTTTCTCTCCTTTTCAATTTGTTTATCTCACCGAACTCTCATGGCAATCTACTCTCTTTTAACTCCTTTTTAATAAGGATAATATATTTTTATTCGTATTATTTCTCTTAATTACTATTTGTTATTGATGAATAGTTATACTAATTTAAATTCTTTTTAATTAACCTTATAATAACAAAACTATCCTCATATCAATTTTATTTCTCCTCTGAAAATATATATTAATACTTTAATAAATAATTAATTTTTAATATATATATATATATATATATATATATATATATATATTATATTTTTAACTAAAAGCAACTAAAAAAATTAAATAAATAAAAATAATAAACTATATATTTATGTAAACTTAATTTACTATTTGAAAATTATGGATATAAGTTTGGAAACGTGAACTGTTTTTAGTAATTTTGATGTTTTTATAGGATTCTTAGGATGTTTTCCATGTGTTCAAACACAACAATGCAAAACAATTTCACAGTCAAATTAAAAGATTGTTTTTTAATAACGGCCAAAAATGCGTTAATGAATTTGTTCGTGAATTTAAAAGAATTGTTGTTAGAGAAAGTTTTAAAATAACGTTTTAAGGTATTATTGATATCTAACATTATAAATTATTTACATTTGATGGTGACTAGTGAATACTAGTGTAAAAGTAGTCAATAACGTCACTGTTTTAGATTAAACTTCAAAAGAAATATGACGTAAAAAAGCGTGTGATAATCTTTTTGTAATTATTTCAATTTTTTTTATTTTTTATTTTTTGGATCATGGGGCATTTGGTGAGGGCAATTAACGTAATTATTCATGTTTACGTTAAATGTTCTAATATCCGAGGTAAAACTGTTTAAATATATCAATAGTTCATTATTATTTTCTTTTCACATTTTCAACGTGAAGTAACACAAAATTTTCTCTCTCTTTTTCTTCTTCTCCTATACAGTAATTGTCAATTTATATTTCATATCTTTCATACTATCTTCTCACATGATACTATCTTAATGGACTCCATTTATAACTTGTTATTTGTCATGTTTTCAATTGATAATCTTTTAAAGGCTTTGGTCTATAAATACAAGTATACAAGTATTTATTATATATAAAATCAACTTAAAATTAGAAATGATATATTGTCCATTTTTTATCATTCTACTTGTTCTTAGGTTTAGAAATGATATATTGTCCATTTTTTATCATTCTACTTGTTCCTAGGTTCTCTCTAGGTTATTCGTCTTTTAAACTTAGTTTAGACTCTTTCTTAATAAGTTGACTATATTAATAAGTATCAATTTTGAATGTTTTTATACATGAGTAATATTGAGTATTTGTGGATTTAAATGTTATTTAAAATAATAATTACTCCTAATTTTAGAGTTGTTGGATTTAAATTTATGTTTTGAGTGATGAGTTAAAGGAAATCATTTCATCTTAATTATTGTGAGATTTCAGGTATAAAAGAATGAAGAAAATGATAGATTGGAAGATTCATGAAGAAAAGAAATGAAAAATTTAAAATAGAGAAAGACCCAAAAGAAAAGCCACTTAACCTAGGCCCAGTTTAAAAGGAGATTTTTAGGGTTTTGGAAGGAATCAAGACTTAGAGGACGGAAGCAAGACCTAGAGGACGGAGGCGGAGGGCTTGAATCAAGATTTCTTCTTCTCTTGCAATCTTCCTTTCATTGGATTGTAATGGCTACCATGAGTAGCTAATTCTTCATCTTTGGAATTGAATGTAATCTTTTGAACTCATTCGTATTTTGGTGATTTTTATATATAATATTCAGTTTATACTCAATTGGTATTTTCATCTTGTGCTTAATGCTAGATTTTATCTGATCAATAGAGTCTTGATTTTGATTTTTGAATTTAACTGGGAAGTATTTTTAAGTTTCCGACCTAGATGAAAATACTCAATATATTGGAATACTAGGGATAGGTTTCGATGTATTGATTGCGTATAACATCCGTTCTTAATGCTGGGTAATTTACTAAATAGTTGAGGGATCAGTATTTAGGAAATTTCCTTATGAATTTCATATAAGAGGAATCGGTGTGAATGATTTTTATATGTGCATCAATTGCGAGTAGTTGCGAATATTGTATTTTATTATCAAATCCAAAATATGAATGAGGGAGATAGATGAAGTTCAATCCCAAAGTCCTTCTAGATCTTGCAAACTTCTTTTTATAATTGTTACTTATTTTTAATTATTCTTTTACGTTTCTTGACTCAAATTATTATCAAATCATCTTGAAACTTTTATTTGCTTAGTGAGTATTGACGCTAAATTCTAAAACAAAATTGTTTTTTGTTGGATCGACATCCTTACTTTATAAATCTATATTACTTGTGACTCGGTACACTTGCCGAATATAGTCTTAACATACATATCCCACTTTTACAAATTCCTTATCTCCACATCAATCCAATAAAAATATCTTTGCTGACTAAAACTTCTTCATTATTCATTCAAAGAAGAAATCAAAAGAATGACTACTAGAAAAAGAGCGGTTTCTCATCAATTAAACAACTCTCCGGGAGTACTCTTTTGGATAGTATCTAAGACCATGATATGAGACTTTAATATAAAATCAGCATCTCTAAAGTAGTATTTTTCTATAATGATTGACATTGTACTAATTATAAGCAACAACTCAGTTAGTACTTTACATATAATTCACAAAAAGACCTCTGGCTCATATTTAGATATAACAAACAAATCATTATTTAGATATGACAAACAAATCATTTCATACAAGTGCATTTTTCAAAATCCTCTCTTTCAAAATCTTCAAAATCCTCAAATTAGATGTTGTTTCTTCACACCCACATAAAATATATGTAAATTTCATGTCGAAATCACAAGTCACAAATACATTTTGGAAACATCCAATCAAGTCACATTCACACATACACAAGTATCACCTAATCCTAAACAATCCTAAAATAAGAAAAAAAACACACACACACACAATTTAACAACTCACTTAGTCATATAATGATGTATGTGAAATGACATTGTTATCTTAAAGTATAGATAAAAAATATTGTTGTTGAAGATATAAGGTTGCATCTCGATTCCATAAGGTTGCTTTAGCAATTATTCCACCAATATCAAAAGGTTGCTTTAGCAATTATTCCACCAATATCAAAATTGCAAATTGCGTTCAATATATCATGAAAGTGAAAAAAATATAAAACACTTAGGTATGTCCAATAATGTGAAATATATTATGAGAGTGAAAAAAATAAAACACATTGACATTATTACATAATGTGAAAGTGACTTGTTCCTTCACTGATCGAAATGCTTCATGCATGAAGTCACTTTTCCTTAATCCTTAATCACTGATATACATTGATAAATTTTCCATAAATTAATGAATGTTTCCGGACCCTTCAATTAATCACTGATATACATTTGATAAATTTTCTATAAATTGATGAACGCTTCCGACCCATTTGAATAATGTTGAGACATCATTTCGTGTGCACCAAGTATAACATTTCATTTTCCTTATTTCATTTTCCTTTTAATTCCATTTGAATAATGTTGAGACATCGTTTCTCCTTTTAATTTTATTTCCTTCTTGCTAACTAATTTGCTCATTGTTCAAGGAACTTGAAGTTCTTGGGTTCATTTCCATTCAGTTTCATTTCCTTCTTGCTTCTTGCTTCTTTCTTTCGCCTTTGTGAAAAACAACTTAGAAGCCCTTCTTCCTCATCTTTTCCGATCAAGAATCACCAAAAAGAACAAAAAGAAACCCAAATAAGACTCTTTCAAGAAACCATAAAGTCCAACTCTCCACATTCTATCCAAAAGTAGTCCATAATTCAAACCAATGCCGTACTTACCTTCCTACACAAGACCGAAACATAATCCCACAATAAAAACAACAAAATTTCCTCCCAAAATACCATTACCTTACCTTTTACATAGCTTCCGCCTAGTTTCTTCATCCCATATCTGCAGAACAATATTAGCACTCTGTATTGGTGCTAAAGTCTTGTTTATCAGCAGTATAGTACAAAGATGATGCAGTATATCAGTATTCTGCTGAAGAGAAGAGAGGAAAGGAATCTGTAGTATTGATAGACTAATAGTTAATGCATCTAAACTTGCCCTATGTCAAGCTTCTGCTCTAGTAGCAAACATATTTTCCTAGGTAGTCAATTCTGTTACCACTTTAGATCTATTTCTTTCTTTCAATAATATGCTTTAAACAATTTCTATGGGAGAGGTTAATGTTAAACATAACATACACTGATGTTACCTTAATCCCGAATTTATTTTTTTCTTTCAATTATTCTATAAATGTCAAAATACTACAACGATCGTGCTTTCTGTCCGTTTGCAAGTGAGGAAAAATTCTGCTCAACGCTTCAATTTTCAAGCTCTAATTATGTTATCAGGTTACACATGCTATTCTTTTCAAATTATTTAACAGTATTGTTATTGTTATGCATTAAACTTTCAGTGAAAACACTGACTTATTACAGCACTAGTACATATGAACGATAGAGAGTGCTAACATTTGACAAGGAATTACTATGGATAGATCTCAATAAGAGATCTTAATCCGAAGATTGGAGTTATCTTACACTCACTGAAACCAACAGACGAAATCAAATTCATCCATTCTTTCTTGTTTCTCTCTTTTCCAGTGACGAACACCATCATAACCATATCAAAGAAGAGTTGGGTTTCTACTAATTCATCATCTCTCTTTCCATCATCATCCATCACCGCCTCTATGATGATCACCTTCCCTTTTTTTCCTTCCTTTGTGATTGCTTCCTTGCACTTCTTCAGTATGTTCATGCATTCCTCATCACTCCAGTTATGCATTATCCACTGCTTTGTCATTCAAAGCAACACATCAGCTTAGAAGAATTGGCCATACTATAAAAGTTCAAATCTGAAGACATTTATATAACTGTTAACTTATCAAATTTCCGTACAAATTTCCCACTTTTTAGAATTTATTTAGATGCGTTTTTTCTTCAAAACCTGTCAATTATATTGAAAGTGACGAAACATGATATACTATTAGTTTTGTTACCTTCAACAAAATGGCATCAGCTGGGGGAATAGCCTCAAACATGTCCCCTCCAACGTACTTTAGGTTTTCGCCACCTTGCAAGCCAGCAACAACATGTGGGAGATCTAATACAGTGCATTGCATCTTTGGGAATGATTTAGCAAGGGCCTTTGCCATGGTCCCTGTGCCTCCACCAACATCAACCAATGACTCCAATCCTGTGAACGCTCCCTTGCAATTCTCAATCACCAAACTAGAGATCAATCGAGCGTCATTCTCCATGGAATCATTGAATAAGTGAGCAGTTTTCTGGTCACGTCGAGCATGGTCCCAAAACGACATCCCGTTTGCAGTTTCAAATGATGTAAGGTCACCACTTTTGAGCCAATTAGAAAATTGATGCCATGGCTTTGTCATGAATGGATCAAGGGTGATATGCAAGTAGGGTGTCATACTCAGTGGATGGTTTTTGAGCAGAAGTAAAGAGGCATCAGTGAGTGCATACTTGACTTCTAGCTCGTTCTCCGTGTGATTGTGTTGAGAGAAGAAGCCAGAATGGACCATGATTCGCATCAAGCGATGGATGAAGTGAGTTTTGGAAGGGTGAATTGGCAGTGAAGAAATGAGGTTTGAGAGTGACATGGGTTGGCCATGGTTGTGTATGATGTCTGGTATTCCTAGGTCAACAATACACTTAAGGGACATGGAGTTTATGAAGCTTAAAATATGATTCCATACGTGTGTTTCAGCTCTAAGTAGTTTCGCAGCATGGTGTTCATCCTCAGAGTTCATGATATATGGCTATATTTGGAGTATGGCACTTCAAATTATTCCAATCTATTTATATGCAAACGCATGCCATGAGTAAAATGCTGGATGGTACGAGATAAATTGTCTCTTGTTTCTTTTGTTATATTCTTTGTTTATTTTTACTATATTACTTCTTGGAAAGAAAATCATTCTGTATGCCAAAAAGAAAATAAATTTTATTTCACAGATTGATTTATTTGTATATTTATGAGCTTTTAATTAAGAATGAGGTTAATTACGAAATCTAAAATGTTTCCATAGGTTGGATAATTTATTAAATCATCCAATAACAGTTTTAGGGCACCGCATGCACCGCACCGCATCTACCGCTTGCCGAAACCACCGTTTCAGCATAGTTTTTAATATATATGAGAGCTTTCCAATTATCTTAGAAAACAACTTATTATATATATATATATATATATATATATATATATATATATATATATATATATATATATATATATATATATATAAATTAATTTTAATTTATAAAAATATTAATTTTATTTTTAGAAGGATTTTGGAAGATTTTGTCCAAATATATATTAGATGTCAATGTGGAACAGTTTAATAGTTTAGACACTGATGTGAAAAGAAAAGAAACACATAGACGGTGTCTTTATCGATAACATTAAAGAGTAGATATCTCCTTGAAAACGAGATATTGTAAAATTATATATCGAATTCTAGTATATAGAGATTGTTGAACCAAAATTAGTATGAGTTGACTAAGTGGAAGACACACTACGTACCATTCTTAGATATTCACTAAAGACTATATCATTTTATATTTGATAAAATTGCAAATAATGATATGACAAGATAAGCTTCGGATATTTTTGAGGTTGTCTAAATAAAGAAGGTTAAAATCAAAACGCTAATTACAATAACAACTTTATTAAATAGAAATTGATTTGAAGATAAAAGAACTAATTATTTATGAATTAACTTAGAAATTATTTTAAAAATAAGGATTTATATTCTTCAAATTATAATTTATTGTTATGAAATGAGTTTCTAGACTAATAATTAAATCAATGTCTAAAATTTGAGACTAAACTTTTAGTTACTTTTAATTTCTATTTTAGTTTTTAATTATTTTCTCAACCAATATTTTAAATTTAAAGGTCATTAAATGGATATTTATAAACAATTCTTTATAGTGATTAAAGTATGAAATGTCTGGTATTGAATTTATAAAACAATATTTTTGCACTAGAATAGCGCTAATTAATGCTAAGATGACAATATAGAAAAGACATTCATTCTTACTAATAGAGTAATAGAGTATTGGAGAAAACAGATTAACTGTGTCAAATTTAATTTAATTATATGATAATTACAATAATTTAGTTTCATGATGTGCTCAACATATCATGAAATTGTTAAAAAACTATTTAAGATCTGGATTTTAAAAGATCAATCACTAGAGTGTTATATTTGATTCTTCTCTTTTAAAGATGATGTTATTAATGTGTAATCAAATTGATGAATATATA
>Ga0209489_108560_pt1 | contig 13781 bp, 9 predicted proteins | sample SiratrowhiteBW_FD_187527 | JGI IMG/M metagenome (GOLD analysis project Ga0209489, IMG submission 187527) | Root nodule microbial communities of legume samples collected from California, USA - Siratro white BW (SPAdes) (version 2) | ecosystem: Host-associated > Plants > Roots > Nodule | place: USA... | reverse complement strand
AAAAAAAAATAAAAATAAAAAAAAAAAAAAAAAAAAAAAAAAAAAAAAAAAAAAAAAAAAAAAAAAAGTTTACTAAAGGTGAACATGCAGTTGGAATTCTCCAATATCACAGTTACAGAGAAAAGATGACATAAAGACCTGCAACTTGATCCTTGTATGCAACCAGAAGATCAAGAGTGACCCGCAACACCTGGCCAAGTGCATCTCCAGGCAATTGACCAGCCGGAAGTGCAAGTAATGATGTCAAACCAAGGCAACAAACTTTCTTGTCATGTTCCCTACATAATTAGATCTAGATATTGTCACACAACTTCCTTTGTAACAAAAAAGCATAGAAGCAAAGAGAAGAAAGGAGGATGGTGAAGAGGCAGGAAATTACAGACCTCTTAAAATTAGCACGCACACCATTCTTTTTTACTTCTTGCAACATATTAAACCAAAGATTGAAGATTTCTGATGCAAAACCTAACTTTTGCAGTATACTGAGAGTTAGAGCTGCATTGTAGTAAAGAGCATCTGCAATCTGCAAAAAGGATAGTTCATTATGAAGTCCTTCTCAGTAAGTTTGGCAAAATCACAAAAACGGATGAACTGAAGTCATTCTTATAGAAATAAACCAATTATATTAGACAAAAAATTTCATAAATTTTAACTTACTAAATCATGCAAAGAAATGTAATCAATGTTAATGAGGAGAACAAGGCAAGCTTCGAAAACTACGGCACAAAATTATACATATCCCATTATTTTAATAAACCAAGTGATTTGTGTAAGTTAAGATTGGAAAACCAGTGTAATTCTGCATAGTTTCAATTAAGCTCCACAACACAGGTTTTGGAAGAGAACAATAGTAAAATGGATCTAACTATCCAAAATTAATATATGCATGTGATACCACTTTCATATCACAGCTGGAGTCCAGTACAGGGAAGTTGTTGCATCATGTTTCCACAGAGCATCCATCACACATGCTTTGACGTCCCAAATCACACAATTTCGAAACTTTTCAAAGCCAAAAATTGGCAAAGGAGGTCATCCCATTTTTGGTGGTGGAGGGGGATCTAAAAACCTTCTGAATAAACTGAATCACACACTGCCCTCACGGATCTCTAATCCATTTGACCCAAGTCATCAGACCCAGGCTCTCAGATGCATTTCCATTTTTCAACCAACCACAGGTTGAGATTCCAGCCAACCAACAGCGCTCTAGCACCACATTGTATGTCTGTTTGGCTCACACTCTGTTGTCTCTTGTTAAGACTTAAGCACAAGAGTCTAATCCAAAATCTTAGTCCATTAGGTGGGAGCATCTCAAGTCGTAAGTATCATATCAAGTCGTTTACCCTACTAACTGTGAGAATCCTAACATTGCCAGTTCCTTTAAGGACCAACAACAGCAGCTTTAATTCTATCGGAGGTAGCTTTAATTCCATCATGCAATCCACTATGGTAGTATTATTGGCATGGCTCATCCAGGCCACTATTCTTAAATAATTAGTACAGAAAATCCAGCTGTTGAACATGTGAAAATGTCATAATTAAGCAACAAGCAAATTATCTCATTCATGCATGATGTGTGTCACTATGGATCTTCATAACCCCTTACCGCTTGCATAAGAAGACCTTTCAAACGTGATTTGTTAGTTCGATGCAAGCGTTCAACTGTAATTCTGAGATATGGCTCAACCCATTGATCAACCTGCCCTTTGCAGTTCAGCAACACAACTTCAACAAGCTTCGGAGCTGGCTCAATATCATTATCCTCCATATTTCTGTCTGCCATAACCTTCAATGTGAAATAAAAATCAGATACATGTACAAAGATAGAAGAAATATAACATTCATTTTTAACCTAAATCCTCCTAATAGGTGCTCACCGAACTAATTCTAATAAGGCAAAGATAACTAACTTACAGACGAAATCATATTCCATAGACTCTGTTGATAGTCAGGTTCCTTGCAAGTAAGGAAATGAGCAGTCCCCCTCGAAATATAATTGTCCAAAGGAACCAGAATATCTGCAGAAGAAACTAGACAAGTAAATACAAAGAATATGGTTGCAGATTTTATACAAACACACCAATTTGAATGTCTGGGTACTATATGTCAACAAAACAACCCAGCTATATAATTCAAACTAAACATGTCCCCCGCCTTGGAATAGCATGGATATCAGCTCCATACATAGAACCCATTTTATAAAACAACCAGGATATTTTATTGAGTGCATAGCTGACTTATCTTCAATTTTACTGGGAGACAGCAAAACAGTTCTAGCTTCATATTAATGCATAAAAGGTGAATCAAGAGATGATCCAAACTATGTGCTTGACTATGGTAGAGCAAACAGAAATTGAGATGAATTGTAGCCAAAATGTAGTTGAAGACATACTTGGGAAGAAGTCAATCGCCCAATCTGCAAGTGCTTCCATCAGCAGTGGCCAAAGACTCCACATATCCAATGATATTGTTGGAGAGAAAAAGGTCATATAAGATACAATCTCCAAAACTTCTTCAAAAACCTCTGCATACATTCACAGCAGGTAATGAAAATGAATACAAGCAACCCAAGTGGAATTAAAATTTCAGAAGAATAGCCTTCCTAACAGAATGCAACAACAATAATGAACGTTTAATTTAAAAATCCAAGTGGAAAGTGCAAGTCAAACCAGCTTAAGTTGTTCTCAACATCACATTATTTTAACACAAACTGAAGCATACTACTCCATATTAAAGCTAAAAACATAACAGCTGCACAAAAAAGTCAACGCAACAGTGCTTATAATCACTTGGTGTTCTTCAATATAGTTGAGAACATCTAAAATACTCTCATCAGATTATTTTTATTTGGAAAACCTCACGCATATAATTATCCAACAGGTAAATGAGTGACACTACGATCCAAACCTTAAATTAATATCATCTCTGCTTTAATAAATGTGTATGCATAGACGCACACAAGAAGACATTTACAAGAGGGGGGAAAACATCATCAAAGTCATCAGATAAACATGATGCAGTGGGGGAATACCTTGCCCATCAGTTGTTAACATTCTTCGCATTATGGGAAGCAAGGTTGGCTCAAATTGAACAAATAGTTGAGGAAGACTGCTCACTGATTCAAGTATGGTGCCAATAGCACGCAAACAACCCACAGCAGCAAGAGTACCTGGATCGTCGTCTTCATCATCAGCTTCAGCAGTGTTCATGCACCTCCAAAATGCAGCTGCCTGTGTAAGAAAGAAAATGACAATGTTATAAAGCAAGCACAACTCTTTTGGCAGATTCAAATGTTTTAAAATATATATAGATATTACCAAATTTTGGCAAAGCCCAAGAGCATAAGGTGCCATTTCTTCCCCAAACTTGTCCACAATAGTCTCCAAGGTAAATACAAGGTCCTCATTCTCAATTTCATTCATGAGTTTGAAGAACTCTGGATATATTTTCTTGTCAGTTACACCAACTCACGAAGCCAAATAATAAATGAACAAGTACAGACAATTTTTTTCTCATTCACCTACCATCAAGGAGTTGAGGGAGTATGGGTCGAATTTCATTCAAATCTGCATCAACAAAATTGAAAAATAAACATCATCAGTGCTAAGCTTTAGAAAGATTTATTAAAAGCAGAATAGAAACAAAGACCATTAACCACCTTTGCAAGCTTCAACAAAAGAACGCAGAGCAAAAACAGAATCAATGCGAACAGGAAGTTCAGGATCTCGCATTCCACATACAACACAATGCAATGCCTTCCGAAAATTGTTCTGATCTGAGAAGCTAATCTGGGCATACTGTCCTGCAACCCATGCTGCCTATTTTTCACAAGAAAGTCAATGGATAGCCAAAATTATCAAGAATAAAAATCGAAAATTTCATAAGTATCACATAAATATTAAACTGTGACATAAATGTTTTGTTTGGTTATAGATAAGCTATTTAGAGAAGATTGCAGCATTCCCTACATTCACTGCCTATTAAAATGATAGACAAATGAAGAGAAGAAGATTAGTTCTTCAATAGAGGCTCAAAACCCAAACAGGTGGGAGGATTGTGAGGAAAATAACAAAAGGATATTTTCTTAGTATACATTTATTGCAGCTAATAAACTGTTGTATAAGCATTATCTTATTCTCAAACAATTCATTTATAATAAAATTTAAAAACACGATAGTTTCTCTTTTTTTTCTACAACATAACACAATCAAAGATTACCACTTTCAATTTCCCTTTTTAACATTCTCGGATTAAAAGTCTATTCTCGCCCCTTCCTCTTTGCCAAGTGAAACCAAGTGAAGAGCGTTTTACACTAACCATGCCATAAATCATAACTATGCTCATAAAGATGTGTTATCTCTTATTTATGCAAATCGTTTACCTCCAAAAAATGTTAAACATGGGCAATTGTACATCAAACTAGGGCTGCTTTTAGTATGGTATTCCATATTGTGCAATGCATACTTAGTAGCCTTTTCTAAAAACATTCTACTATATGCCCAAAATAAGGATAAAAGGCAAAGAGTGAAGTGGCCTGCATGCAAAAAGATGCAATCATAAACTATATATAGAAAATGGTACCTTAGCCCTAAGGTGGCCAACCGGACTGCTAAACTCGGGAAAGACATGTTGAACCAACATATGCTCAAGTTCTGATTTGTACGGCTCAGTGTGCTTCAATTTGTCACAAAGTGCTCCAATAGCAAGAAGTGCACCATCTTTCTGTCTATAGGGCTTGTATTCTGCAGATGCTTCATCATACCTAATAAAGTGAAAACCCAATTACAAAACTATATAAATCATCTAATTTATCAGAAAGCAATATATTTACCTTTTAAAAATTTCAACTATGAACTGTATAAACTTGTGAAGATTATCTTTTCCACGTTTTCGAATCAATTCACTCACAAAATCCACGGAAGCAGTTTTGGGACTATACAAGTCTTCAATAATGTCTGTAAATAAGAATTAGAAGCTATAAGCATGTGCCAATGAATTCTTGAAATTTCATGTCCATGTATACAGTTCAATAAGACTTACCGTAGCCTTTTCTTACATATTCATGTGGATCTTCATCCCAAAGCTTTTGATCATTATCATTAAAGGACATAAGAGGGAAAACTATTTCACAGAGAAGAGCATCAAGCCGAGGCTGCAGTGCAGTATACATGCTATTCTTCGAAATACTGCATATATTAAAAGAAATTAAGAGAAAAAATTAATTCCAGAATCATCAACTTCCTGATAACTAAGCACTGGTAAATAACAGCATTCAACAAAGATACTAATATTATCAATATGTGCAAAGTGAAGAGCTCAGAAAGGAGGGATGAGAGTATCAATGGACACAGAGCAACCAATTCACCCTTCCTTCCCCGAAAAATATGTCATGGACTAATTGGTATGGGTCTGGATACGTGAACTTCAAGAAGCCATAGGTTCAAAAGACCAAACTATCCCAGTATTTGATTTTGGGGATGAATGTATATGTCATAACATCTCAAGATCACTATTACTTAGGTTTACTAGCATTAGCAGTTAATACCTTTTTGGTTTAATAATTTCAACCCAAACACCGGCGGTTTATATTTAGGGAGACCATGCAATGGACTATTGGGCTGGTCTTGAGGATTGATAAAGATGACTAGCAAATATTAAATAAGTACTTAATTAATTAGGCAAAAAACGTTGCTTGGCAAACACTAATTAATTAAATGGATGGAGAGAAATGATGAGTGACACTAATTTCAAGGGTTATGTTGGAAAACTAACACAAATTGTCAGGAAATCTAATGTTACTAACAACATGGTACTACTTTCTTTAACTTCGGTGAAAGAGTAAAGGGACAAAAATAGTAGTTATAAAGCTAAGCTCAAATATCCCAATAACAAGAAGAATTTATCGCCGATAGCTAAGTTGAGTTGAGACAACTAATTAATAACAACATGTAGCAATTCATAAACCAAACATTCGAGCTTAGTGCCCAAAAATGTCTTACCTGAATATGCATATCCCTTCATAAATAAGAAAAAGATCAGAACTATACACAAATAAATGAGCATAAAATAATTGATGAGCACCTGTTACTTAGATACTGAAGAACCAGGTTGATAACTCTGTCTGGTAAATAGCCACCAACTCTAATGACATTCAGTAGATTTAAGTAGCAGTCCAAGATCTTCCCAGCATAATGCTTCTGAAACATTTGGGCAAAGGCTTTGTTTTCCAGGTTTTGCAGCTTCAAGTCACCAAACCTATAACAAGGTAATTTAAACAGCAGTATAAATAGAAAATTAATCACTGGGCAGGATAGCTCATAATTGTCAACCAAATTAATTCACAACCTCAAACATACCGAGTATAGAGCCTATTTAGAATGTGAACGGTCCATTTTTTTACCTTCCACCAACCCCATGACTTGCGAAGCTCGGGATCGGCAGGCTGGCCTTCCAAGGGAACAGGTCTCTCCAACACGTTCAAAAACAGCACCATCCAAGCATTGAATACATTTTGATCAAACAAAAGCTTTGGAATCTCCAACTGAATAAGTTAAAACGGCGCACACATAATTGCATTTATCAGTTACCAACAGTTAGGAGGAGAAAAGCATAAAAACAAATAAGGCAGCAGAAAATGATAATTTTATCTTAACGGGAAAAGAGGAAGGGATTCTCTCGTTCTTTTTCCCGTAGATTGAAGAGAATGGGAGAGAAAAGAAAAAACGTACGTAGATGGAGGACCAGAAAATTTTACAGATAAGCTTGATCAAGTCTGCAACTTCGATTGAGGGATTGGGAATTTGGACGAAGGCGTTGAATATAGTGAGGAGCAGAGGAAAGGTCTGCTGGACAACGCCATTAACGGGCGTCCTCTCTTCATCTGACTTGTACCTGCAGAGGGAGAGTGAGGGCATTCATATTAGTGATGGTTGGGTGTTTTCCAAGCGATAGTAAGAAGAGAGAGGGAAACACACAGAGTGACTCACTCGTATTTTCTCGAAAGAATCCGCAGCACAAACAAAGCGGCGTGGACTTGCTGTTGATCCTGTAAGTTCTGCTTGATCCAGTCTAGAAGATGAGGAAACTGCTCCGGATAATCCGAATGGATAACTGTTTTGAGGCACTCACCGAGCTGAACCCTGTATCATGCAAAGACGGGGATGTGAGAAGGAATTGAGAAGAGTAGGAGGCGTAGGATAGTGTAATGTACCTGAGGAGGGGAGGAAGCTGAGGGAGAAAGAGGAGCATGTGATTCCGGAGGAGGTTTTTATCCGTGGGTGAGACGGAGATTTTGCCGTTGTGATCGGGAGACCAATTCTTGGCGATGAAGTTCTTGAAATTGATGGCGGCAACTTGCCGGACGGCCATGTCGCGGTTGGCGTCTACGATGATTTGGAAGAGGCTCGCCGGATGCTGTGGGTTGTACTGCATCTCCTCCAACCTCTGCTCAGCGCCCTTCCGTTCATCGGGATTCGGACTCAGAGCAGCCTGCAGTACGATGGCCAGATCCATCTCCTTCCCTTCGCTTTGCTTAGCTTCTGCTCTGAGTCTTCTCCCAATGCCGCTAAGTGGCTGGCTACACACTCACACTAGGGTTTAGCAGTGCCCAAATGAAACCAATATATCTGTTAGGGTTTTTTTGATTAAGTCTTCAAATTACATTTTCATTAAGCTTAAGTGTTAGGTTAGTGATGTAATTTAGTCTCTTTCCTTTCACCCCACAATCAACGCTCCACCCATCCACAAAACATCCTTTTACATTCATAAAATGTTTCTTTACTACATTAAATTTTGTTATTACAAATAAAGTTTTTTATTTAATCACATTTTGTATTCTGTTTATTAAATAGTGATTGCACAGTGAAAGCAAGTCGGATAAAGAAAATAATGACGGTCTCAGAATTATCAAACTTTCATATTGATTATCTATTACTCAAATAATTAGAGTTAAAAAAACTATTTACATGATATATAGAGAATTTTTCATTATGTTACCTTAATAATTTACCATTAATTTTGTAACAAATATCTATACAGAGATATGGATATAAAAATGTAAAGATTAGATAAAATTAAATTATCAGTTTGATTTTAATTCAATGCAGATATAGCATTTTATTCTATTCAAATGGCTTTGACTAAGATGATACATGTTTAAGAATCACTTCTTTAAAATTGTAATATCTAAAATATTAACTTATTTTATTTTGACAGAAATAAAATTAATAGTGAACTATTTTATTTTAAAAAAATATATAATAAATATTAAACGTAATTATTAACTCTAAATTATGTTTAACAAAAAGTTTATTGAATAACTCACTCATATGATAATACTATTATATGGATAATATTATTATATGAAAGATAATAAAAGACCATTTACTGTAAATAGTCTACAATATTAAAATTAATTAGAGTGTTTAGAGTGTTTTGTTGTAATTATGTTAATGAATTTTCTTAAATGATTTTTTTTTTATTTTAGTCCTTAGATTTATAAACATAAATTTTTTGTATTTATAGATAATACAATGTATTTTGTGAGATTTTGTATATAAAACATTCAAATATTAATATAAGTGTTTTCTTTCAATTTTATTATTGTGTTTTTTTATCTGTTATTATTATGAACTCAACAATTAATATTATTTGCGAAAATATTATAAAAAAATAAAGAGATGAACAAAAATAAACAAAGGATATGAAAATGAAAATAAAAAATAAGAAAAAAAATTAAAAAGTTGAAAACATGATTGTCAAGTTTGATATTGAAATTTTTTTCGGAAATAAGGATTTTAGATTATGGAGAATTACTATGAAAATCATCTTGATACAACAAGCTTGTACATGTTTAAAGGAGTGAGACAAACATGTCAATGTCTCGAAAGGAGAAACTAACATGATCAACAAAGTCAAGAGCATCAAAATTCTATATTTTAGTGATAAGAAATTGAGGGAAGTTGCCAAGGAGGAAACTGTTGTGTTGATGTGGGTGAAACTTAAGTCTTTGACACATAGACTATGTTTAAAGCAACAATTGTATTCGTTCAGGATGACAAACTGTATTAGGAATGATGGTGGAGCAGCTAGTGAATTTCAATAAATTTTTAGACATCTAAAGTATATTAAGGTGAAAGCTTAAGGATGACAATAAAACTTTATTTATTAACACTTTGCCTAAGACATGCAAACATTTAAAGACATTTTGTTGTTAGAGAAAGAGTAAATCATTACTATCGAGGATGTGCAAACCTCAACGAGACTAAAAAGCTTTAGAAGTTTTAAGAATTTAGGGGAGAAGATAATGAGTTGAGTTTGAATGTGTTGAAGTTGAAGGGAAAGAAAAATAATGAGTCTGAAGAGAAGAAGTCAAAATATTATTCCACAATCCATAGGGCAAAAGTTGAGTAACGCAACTGTCACATGAAATGTCATTTTAAGTCAAGTTGTCAAAAGAGTGAGAGAAATGAGAAAACCAAAAAGTCAAATTTCAAGAAGGAATATGCTAATATTGCAATAACATTTTAATAGTTACAAGTTTGCAATAATGTTAACCACAGGTGTTTAACACACAAATAACTTAGATTAGGGACTACTGAAACACTTATCACATGTGTCATGTGGAGTTCTTTAAGACCTTGGAATTGAAATAAGGTGGAGTAGTTATGAGAAATAATAAAACATGTAACATATAAGGCATGAGATCTATTAGAATAAATCTTAATAATAATAAAATGTTGCTACAGAAAGGGAGGTATGTTTTAAAGCTCGGTAAAAAAAAATTTGTTAGTCAACATGTTTTATCAAATGAGTTAAACAATCAAGATTGAACAAAGAATTCAAACAATGTTTGAAGTAGAATATTTTTTCGTTTAAAGACATAGAAAAATGATGTTGGAAGTTCTTTTATGATTTGAAGTTAAAACAAACATTATAATAATATTAAGACTAATTTAACTTCTAATTAACTTATGATAAGTATCTTATTAATTTTCCTTAAACAACTTTATATAATTCATGCTATTAGTTTTTACATATAAATATATTTAAAGATTGTTCTATCTATCTATAATAAATTTTATCTTGTGAGAATCTATATATAAAATATTAATAATTTTTTTTATTTTTTTCAATCTTAATATTGTATTTTCTTATTTGTGATTATTGCAAATTAAACATTAAGATTAATGTCACGTGAAACTTTAACTTTCGTATAACTTATATTAGATGTTGAAGGAAACTTGTACATGAAAACCAAAGAAAAATGACTTTCCTAAACTTCTTTAGAGGTTTACATACATCCATATATGACTCTTCCAAAAGTTAGGATCATATTCCAAAAACTCTAAAACAACACTATGAAAAACGAACCTAGTCAAGGTTTCCCCCTCTTTCATGACACCCAACACAAGGAGGTGATAAATGAAGGACCATGACCTCTGCTTGAGACTTATTTGAGAGCTATTTTCTTAAAATAATTAACTGTATTAACATTCTTCATATAAAGGTCTTATGTAAAGTCACAACGACATAAAAAAAACCACGACAATCCGATGCAAAGCAAAAGAGTCAGCTAACAGATTTTATCTCTGTACATGTGTTATTCTACAATATTCAATTTGTTTTTTTCAACCTTATCAGTTATCACAACTATTCATAAAAAAATATCAAACACCATTATAAGGAACCTCCAGTGCTTTAGAACAATTAGATTCTAAAAATCATATTTTTATAACCAAAATCAAATTGCCATATGCAGACCAAATAATATAGTCCACAATTCCACTTCAAGAGCATGACATTTTAAAAATCTACAAGAAAAGGCTTGAATTAACGAATACACCTTACACTCCACCGCATATATAAAACAATAATAATAATAAATAGTAAATAATGTTAAAATAAATAAAATTAATTAATTAATCTACGAAATACTTTTGACTCCACCTTGTCGAAATGGTGCAATGTAAGGTCTAAAACCTTCACTATAATCATATTTATGCATTATTTTGATATACAATAACTTAATTATTGTATAGTTGAAAGTAATTTTTAATCCATAAATTGAGACATTGGAAATATATATATTACTGTATGATTGCTACAGTTTATTATGTATAATTGACAATCTAATCAGGTTTAAATTTTTTTTTATCATCCTTCGTATTTAAGATTATACTTTTTAGTCTTGAATTTTAAAAATAAATCGTTTTAGTCTCTTCTTAAAGGCTGTCAATGAACATGCTCGCATGATAGACAGTGCACATTTTAATAGTTTTAAATTTATAATTTGAAAATTTTTACCGTTAAACTTTAAAATTTTATATGCAGTTTCTAGCCGTTTAAAACCGTTAACATGATTATAAAAGAACTGTTAGAATAAAAATATATATATAGTTTGAGGTGCATTAATCCCACCCATCACACTACATGCAAGAAATGGGGTTGTGATTTGATTCTACCATTCATTTTGTTTTGGGTTATTATATGCTGAGAACTCTTTTATTTATACAATAGTTTTAGAATCCTTTTATTAAATAATTTAATTTATGTTTTAAATAAATATCTTAATTTAATAATACTTTTAATTTTTTTAAAAATCTAATAAATAAAATTATTTAAAAAAAATCAAATATTACGCATATGGATAAATTAGTATTTTACTCAACAATCACTAAAAATCCATTACTCTCTTCTCGGTTTACACTTAATATTCTATTTCCAAATTTTTCTTATAAATGGTCACAAATTATCTAAAGCAAATATAGACAAATTACCTGAATCAAATAGATACAAATCTGACAAAATATCCCTTAAATTAATCTCCAGGAATACTTAGAAAGAGTGAATAACATAGTCTAAATAATATATAAAAGTTGGAAAGTGGTATAGCCGATAATTGTTGAACAAACTTACTACTAATTTTGTTTTTTACAGCAGGTTTTTTTTTTTCCAATAAACCAAACAAGATAGTTTTTCTATTTTTAATGAATTTTAATTTTATTAAAAACCTGATAACTAAAAGGATAGAAAAGAATATCTGAGAAGGAATCGATAAAATTACCAGTTAATTGATTGAGACTATTCGATTTAAGAATGAAAAAAGAAGTGTTGAGAAAAAAAATATTTGTTCATTTGAGGAATTAGTGACATGAAAATGAAGAAAGATTTTTATATTTTAAAAAAATTAATGAATTGAAATTAATAGGTGAATTAGTGCAATTTTTTTTTTATAAGGATTTGATATATATATGCATATGTAATTTTAATAATTTTAAGTATTTATAATATTTTAATTATAATTAATTGACTTTTTATGAGTGACACAGGTTTTTAAATTAACAACTTCAAATTAAAATCTTATTTTTATTAAATATGTTTAGAACATTTTCATTGCAGAGTAATACATTCAATCATAAGATTAAGATTTATACCTTATAAAACCTTTCAATTGACATGATATAACAAGTAAGATCAATGATTTTAAATAAAATTATGGTCATAACAATAAAAGTTGAGTGTAGAGTGGAATGACTTCTTCCTATTCCATTTTATTTTAAATTGACAATTGAAATTGAGGAAATGGACTATCCACATCAAAATTTATTAAATTAATAAAATAAAACATTAATTTAATGAGGGTGTGGATTCTACCAGATCCATACATTAAGGTAAAAATTGTGGAAAAAGAGAGTCTTAGAGGTGTTGTAAAACAATGAATTCCAGAAAAATTAAATTAAAATCTCAATAGAAATACATTGAGCTTTGATATATAAATAAAAAAATGATTGTAAAATTATAATTTTGGAAAATAGGAACTTTGTTTACGCTGATGTGATAGTGTAAAATGAAAAAGGAAATATTCTCTATTAAAGCAAAATGTAAAATGACAAAATTAGAGATATTTTAGAAGTGATTAGAGAGTTTGAAAATGTTATATGAATAGAAAAAATTGATGAAAGTAAGGTGTGTTATGTGAAAGGTGAGGAGACAGAGATTGAAAAAACCTGTGTGGTGTGGTAATGTTGAGCTTCCCCAACAACAAAAACAAGATCATGAAGATGAATGCGAGAGTAGTGGCGCTGCTTCTGGTCATCGAGGTGCTGCTCATGGTGGCTGCCATTGACGCCCTCAATTTGTGCGGTGTATCGTTGCCGGATGTGGCGAAGTGCAAGCCGGCGGTGACGCCTCCGCCTCCACCGACGCCGGAACCTACAGCTGAGTGCTGTGCGGTGGTGGCGAAAGCAGACTTAAAGTGCCTCTGCCGTCACAAGGGTCTGTTGCCGCCTCTGGGAATCGATCCCGATCTGGCTCTTCAGCTCCCCGCCAAATGCAAACTTAACCAGACTCCTCCCTGTTAGCTCTATCTTTTACTGTTACTATTACCCACTTTTAACTTTTAAATAATAAATAATAAAGTTCTTTTACCCTCTTTTGTTTTTGTTTTTCTTTTTGCATTTAATCCCTTCAAACAACCTTTAATTTAAGATCATTTTAACTAATTAATCATTTATTTTAATAGATTTAAATAACTCAAAGTCTCTCTATCAACTTTATAACATTTTCTAACTTCAAATTCAAGATTAAATAGTCATTTACAGTCTAACATAAATTCAAATGAAACACATGAATAAAGGTCTTAATTATTTATATCTTTCATTGTCAAACTAAAATATAGTTATCAGATGGATTGGTTCTCTTCTCGCCATGCTAAATATCAGGAGAATCAAGTTAAAATGGACTCCTGAAATTTAAAATTCACATCTTAATTACAAATAATT
>Ga0209489_108558_pt1 | contig 13784 bp, 6 predicted proteins | sample SiratrowhiteBW_FD_187527 | JGI IMG/M metagenome (GOLD analysis project Ga0209489, IMG submission 187527) | Root nodule microbial communities of legume samples collected from California, USA - Siratro white BW (SPAdes) (version 2) | ecosystem: Host-associated > Plants > Roots > Nodule | place: USA... | reverse complement strand
AAAAGCAACCATAAAAAAAAACAAAAAAAAAAAAAAACGTACAAGCTATATAATAAATACTTAAAAATATGAAGATGAGTAAATCTTTTCTTCAAACTGGATGAGTCACTGAATATCTACAATTAAAATATTTAATTAATCTAAAAAATTTACACTTTATTAACTAAAGTATTTAAGCTAATTCTATATTAGCTTCCTTCATAGATCAATATTGTTTGCGAATAAGGTGTACATTTGTCTCATCACATAATATTTACAGTCATGATTCATCAGTTGACGTGAGAATTACAAATTAAAATACAAATAATGAAAATATATTTTATATTTCAATTCAATAGTATTGAGAGAAATAAATCACATTAAATGTGTAATTTCTTCTTAACAGGAAGGCCCTACAATCTCAATAAAAATTGGCGCTGAGTTTGTTGGTGGAAGTAATTGAATCTTTCACTGTGCTTGTTCTGTAATTGGAAGAAAAAAATTCTTCAAACAACCGGTGTATTTGGTGATTTGGCTCCAGCAAAGATGGTGACAATACAGCAGGTTGGTGAAGCAGCTGCTCTCGAATTGGTTATTCAGAAATGAGATGGTGATGAATTTGCGGAATCATTTCTTCAAGCAGCTAGTGAACAATCGGAGCTTAAGAATTGAAGCTTGCTTTGGAGTTGCAGTGTTGCACCTTAATCAAATTAGAGTGCAACAGAGAATCTGAGAAAGAGTTGATGACAATGAAGTTACTTTTTTTTTCTCGAACAGTTTTTCGAGATCAGAGTTCAGCATTTGGATCTCAAACTCTGCAAATAAATTGGTCTGGTTGCAGCTGATTTCTGCTGGCTGGTAACCGTGCAGCTGCAGCCACCTATTCATTGCACTACTACACTGATTTTTCCAGAAATTTCCAAAAGCTTCAACGTGATCTAATTCAGTTTTTCACTCAATTTGTTATCCGGTGCTAGCATTGGTGCAAAACTGCTGAACTTGTGCAGCTGAATTTGGTGTTAGATTGTTGAAGCTGCAACCAAGCATTGATGAGTAGAATTCTAGTTGTAAATGCAGCATAAGGGCTGGGTATAGCAGCAAAATGGAGCAGTAATTTGTGCTTTAAAAATCGACAACCAACAGCTGGCACAGTATTTTAACTGCAGCGAAATCTGGTGCTTGGACACTACATAGTGCACATCCTGGTACTGTTTCTTAGAGTTACCTTGCTTGCTTACTTTTACAATTTTCTAGTAGTAATTCTAAATATATTATTTACTGATTATTTACCTTGCTTGCTTACTTTTACAATTTTCTAGTAGTAATTCTAGATATATTATTTAGATTATTCTTGTGTGCTAAAGTACCTTTCTCTTTCTAAATTCTTGATCTTGTCACTACTCTTTAATTTATTTAGTTTGTTTTTAAATTTCTTTTGTATTATCTTCCAGTTTTATTTTCTTGACATTCTAAGTTGAGTTTAAATTTGTTATATTTTCATTTTAAATGTAAAATTCTTGATGGGTTGATTAAGAGTTTTTCTTAAGAACTAAAAAAGAATTTGAGTAAAAGTAAATAACTTTTTAAGAGTGATACACAAGTGAATTGAATGTAAACACTTATTGAATAATGAGGTCCCTCTTATTTTTTTATATTACTTGTGTTAATTGTTTTTTTTATTTTGTGTTAATTCTTGTTTTTTTAACTTTTATTGTAGGTATAAGTTTGACTTTGGTAAAATATGTAAATAAAGCTAAACAACAAAATTTATTATCATAGAGAAAGCAACACAAACAGGTAAAAAAATCAATTTCAATGATTAAAACAAGTATTCCTAATACTCCAGATTTGAAGGCTAAGGACATGAAATTCATTATTATCATAATTGGAATCCAAGTCGAATGACTGATCAAGATCTCAAGGATTATTGTAAATACTAGAAAGAAGTAAAGAAGAAAGCATTGTAAAAGCTACATACATTAAAGAAAGCAAAACAAGAGAAAAAAATTAAAAAGAGGAGAAAGAAATAAGAGAAAGAGAGGAGAAAGAAATGAGAGAAAAAGAAGATGAAGAAAAGAGAGAAAAAGAGTAGAAAAAAAGATGAGAAAAAGAATAAAAAATGTTAGAAAAATAAAGTGAAGATAAAGAGTTCTCATAAGCACCCTTACAAACATGATTGAGAAAGAATCCTTAAAGGACGCCGCAAAACTATAACTCTTTTCCCCCTTTAAATCGTGATTCTAACTTTTCATTGAAAAAGGTTACTAACTTGTCTTATTTTCTTTTGTTATCCAGGGAAGACGTGCATATGAAGGAGTAATGGCAAAAGCAATTTGGATAAGAAAAGGAGATAAAAGAAAAAAGGAAAAAAAAACTTGGAAATAAATAAATATGTTTTTAATTTGTTCTTTTGTTTTTTCATTTGATTGTATGAACATTAAAGAATTCTATAATTTTGTTGATTGTGAGGATGTTGGTCCTTCTTATATTCTTGTAAATGAACATTTATTTTTGTTTGGGGTGTTTTCCAGGTTGGTATTTGATCCTAAAGAAAGATCATCTAGTACATTGCAAAGATTTGACTTTCATATATCCAAATCTCCATTTAGATAGATTTTTTTTTTTTTGATGATTTTAGATTTGAGTTCTTTTAGAACTTAAGCTTTTATGTTTATTTGTAAGTAATAAAAAGGTAAATTTGAGGTCGAAATTTCTTCAAGAAGGAGGATATGATGGAATATGGATTTGACCTTAAGGACCATAAAGTAAGCTTCAAGGTAGAATAATTTTTTTGTATTTTTGTGTAATTTTTTGTTTTGGGTCTTTATTGGCCTTTGTAATTGTTTCTTCTTGTTGCGGGTGGTATCAGTTGTTCCATGACAGAAGTCAGGTGGGTCAAGTCACAATTAAATCTTAGGACTTGCACTACTACATTCTTAAGTAAGAAGACATGTGTCCTCACTAATGACTATAACTTTTGGTTGAGTGGTAAGTGTTCAATCCAACAATTGGTATCAAGTCACAATAGAATCATGGTGTTTGGGCTGCTACACTCTTAAATAGAGAGAGTTGTGCCTTAACTAATGGTTATAACTTTTGGTCGAACAGTAAGCGCTCGATTCAACACTTTTGTTTGTTTGTATTGTGTCTTTATAGGGCCCTGAATGTGTTTCAATTTTTCATGCAATTAAACTCTTTATATACTATAGTTTTTAATAGGCTTGTTTTAGTACAAGGTTCCTAGTATATAAGCATTTTTGTAGACTCTTGTACTCAAAATTTTCTAAATTTGGAATTTAAATAATTTCTTAAAGTGAGAATTCTAAGTTATTCATTAGGAATTTCAATCCTTATGTTTGACTTTCTAATTCAATATAGTAGATCTTCCTCTACTTATCAATTTCTCTGGATTGTAGCATCAATTTAGGTAGATAGGAGTTTCTTCATCTCTTATCCTTCCGCATTTTCTGTTTTGTCAATTCTTTAGTTGGAAATTGTCGGAACAATCCTACACAGGTTAGTTTTCCATTAGTTATAGAAGTTTGAAAAATAGTTGAGAGGTTATTCTGACATAAGCTCCGACTCTAGATCTGACGCAGAGATAATAAATCCATGCCTCATGTTAGAAGTTAAAGACAAAAAAATATCTTAGTTATCACACCTCAACATTGTTACTCGCTATGGTGGATGGTGAATCTACAGAGGGTGTGATGGAGATAATCCAGCTATAAAACCATTAATTAAGGGGATAGAAGAAGATAAAGTCTCTTGGAGGAAGACTCTATACTCGAAGAGTAGAATACTAAGACTTTATTTCTTTGTTCTTTCTTCTCATTATTGTAGAAACTATATAGTTGTAATTTCTTTTATAGTTTTGTAAGATTTTATGGAGAAACATGTGGGCCTTGTTTTGGCCACAATTGGACCTCCAATTCAGCCATGCTGGATGACCAAATAACCCTTGAAACCTAGTACCCTAGTCAATACAAGAGAGGAAGATAGGAGTTGCACACCACTTGGAATAAGCCTAAAATTGACTAATTTGGGTGCTTCATGCCTGGGAGATGTGTGTCGAATTCTTTCATGCTTCAAACCTCTTTTTGCTTAGGTTTTAGTTCCACATTCGTTGGTTAGTGAAGGATAAGGGGCTTATGTATATATAATAAATAAGATTTGTTGCTTCTTTGTATACTCACCTTTAAATGAATGAGACTTGAATTACTTAAATGCTTTTTGTTGTTCTCTAAGGCCAACATGGAAGTAATCTTCTCATCATTCTCTCTTAGAAATTTTCCTTGGAATAGGGAACTATGAGTTCCTCAAGGAACTTGGAAAGTTTAAGAACTTTCTTAGAGTCGAGTTGAAGGTATACAATAGATAAGTCATCTTTTCTTTTCTTGTGTTAGCTTGAAGTCTTATTTATAATTCCTTTGAGTTTAGGATAGTTTAGTTTCTTTAATCCGTGTTTAATTTCACTCTTAGTTGATTTAAATTTTAGTTCTAATTGCCTTGAATGGTCATATTCTAGGAAGCTCTACTGTATGTTTTGCTAGTTTCTTTTGTCATAGTTTGAATTTTTTTTTTAACATGTGTTACTTAGTTTTTAATTTTTTGAATCTCTTTTAAGTTGTTTAGTTCGTTACATGTTCAGAATTCCATTAAAAGTAGTTTTCAAATTTTGCAAAAATTTTAAGTCAAAAAGCATGAAAACCGTATTGATTTGGCTTGTTTTTTTTTCTTGATTTGAGTTCTTCTGTGCTTTTAGTTCTTAAGAAAAGTTTTGAAGAATATTTTCCTTAATTACATGTAGTAGGTTGAGAGCTTTAGAACAAATTTCTTTGAGTTTTTAAGTTGAATAATTTGCTTAAACATGATATATACACTTGCTAGTTGATTTCGAGTTAAAATTGAACCTAAGTTGTGAGTTGTTTGCAATTGAGTTAAGAAACATGAAAAATAATCTAAAAGAAAGCAAGAAAATATGAGAATAAGAAAAAAGAATACATGGTTTCAACCATATACATGAAGAAAAACAAAGAATTGAACAACTCACATGTTAAAGCAAAAATACAATACCCTAATTATTTTGATTGTGTGCTTAAAAATAATAAATCAAGAGCTTGAAATACACAAAGCAGTTGTATCTATGTCTGCGTTTGAAAGATGCTGATTAGATTACAAATGTATATGTCTGTCTGAAGAATGATAAGGTCATAAATGCATATGCTTTGTCTAACAAACGATAAAGTCAAATTTCATTTCGTATGATAAGTTAAATGAAGATTATTCAGATGATAAGTACATACCAAGACTCCATGTTGACACACATGAAGAACATTTCAAAGCTTAAGTATGGAGAAATAGAAAATGTATTTTATTTCTATCCTAGGAAGATACACCCACTAAGCAACAACATTCAAAAATATCTTAGAATATGAGTTAAAGCTAAAATGACCACCAACTTTTCCAACACGGATAGTTTAAACTCTTACTCAGTTGCCTATATGTATGGTGTGTACTTTTAATCATTGTTTGGTATAAAAGGATTTGCGAATAAGAAAGGTAAATATTGTCAACTATTAGAGAGTTTGTGTTAAGAAGTAATGCTCCATACCATGCATTTAATGTTTCTCAACATAAGAGTTCAGCACATGATAGTAAAAGAAGAAAGAAGACAATGACAAATGCAAAATTACTCAACGGCCAAAAGAAAGAATGCAACGACTATTTTTCAAAAACTTATAATAAGACATGCTTTAAAAAAAAAGACAAGAAAAGTGAGTCATATTTTGCAAGTGTTGAAAATCTGCTGAATTTTTCTGTTCCTTAAAACTTTGTAAGAACGTTTATTCGTGGTCATTCCTGCCTAGTAATTTGTTGATCACTCTAACTTTATATCTGTGTTGAGTCAAGAGTGACTAATGTCAAAAATACCTAATATTGTGCTAGAAATGACTAATGTCTATAATACTTAAAATTAAATAAAAAATAACTAGTATAAAAAATGCTCAATGTTAGCAAGAAGGAACTTGATTAAAGAGTACTCATATTACTCATCACTCATCTATGTCACACTAATTTTATTTTTCCTCTTCTTTTCGTAAGTTATAGTTTTCTTTATTTAGTTTGAACAAAAGCATATATAAATGGTTTTCTTTTCCTTCACACTAAAGATGTATGTTGAAGAACTATTGTTCAAAGCACATATCTAATGCATTTTAACTTTTCTTTTTCATTGAATTGGTATTGTTTTTCGGAGTAGTCTCTCACAATGTCTTGAAAATAATCTCAAAGAATTGAGTAATGTTATGTTGACACCAATATTTTTTAACCCCCATTTGACATCGAGGTATTTTTGTCCAATTACCATACGTGGCAAGGATAATTTCGTCAATTGAGGGAACGTAATAAAGAAGGGTAATTTTATCTTCTCCCTTCATCTTGAAATTGGTTTTGTTTAGGGAATATGCCGTGAAACTTTTGAAATCAGATCTGAGTGGAAAAGAAAAAGTGAGAGCTTGTGTGTTTTACTGCGAATTGAGAGCTACGGTTGCTTGTTTGGAGATGAGAGGTTGAGGTTCTGCGTCTGCGACAACGTCTGGGTAGTTTTGCAAATCGTTTTTGTAAGTAGTTATTGTGTTTTTGTGCGTTGAGGTTTGTTGTTGTGCAAAGTTTTGATTTTTAGGGTCTAGATGGGCATTGTTGAAAGCAAAAATGTTTTATTGTTGAAAACAACTTCTGCGAATCGTTTTTGTAAGTTGTTAATGTGTTTTTGTGTTGTTTCGTTGTGTAAAGTTTTGATTTTTAGGGTTTAGGTCGGCATTGTTGAAAGCGAAAATATTTTATTTGTGAAAACAACTCAATATTGTTACACGAATAGTCATTTTTTAGTATTGGGCTATGGATTAATAAGGTTTGGAAATTTAGGAAACACTTTTCTAGGGAAAAAAACTCAAAAGTTAGATGAGGTGTATTTGATTAGTAGGTTGTGGATTGATAGAGTTTGGAAACACATAAACACATAACATATCTGACTTGTGTTGTCAAAACTTGAACTAATGTGTCCCCTCATTACAAAAGGGGTAGCCTCTGGTGTTTTGTAAGGTGACAATGACTTAATTATTTTACAAAACAATTTTGGTTACCCTTTCTATAATGAGGGGACACCTTTGTTTTTGTTTTGGCGACTAACCTATAGTGTTTTGTAGTAGTGGCGACCGAGCACCATCCCCAGCAGCAACCCCAACACCATCCCCAACAACAACCCCAGCAGCATCCCCATCTGTTCCAAATACCAATAGTCGTTCGGTTGGAAGAATTAAGCATGTAGCGACGAAACGTATTATATCTCATAAATTAAGAACTCCTTGGGTTGAATATCCTAAGAAAAGAAGAAGGTCTGCAAGAGTTGCTACAAGGGATTTAAAAAGTTGTAAAATTTGATTGTTGTTTTTATGTAATGGAACAAATTTAGATAAACTTATTGTGACTGCATGAAATTGAATCTAAATGTCATGGATTTATGCAATGTAACAAATTTATTCTCACACGTACATATTTTGGTACTTGTTATTAGATTATGTGTGAAATGTTGAAACATATGACTTTAGAGCCCAAAACTTGAACTAAGGTATCCCCTCATGATAAAAGGGATAACCCCTGAAGTTTTGTTAGGTGAAAACCAGTTTTGATGCACACAGGTGACAATTGAACATAATTTGGTCAAGGAATACGTGATTAATCATTATTATTTGGTCAATAAGAGGAAGAGATCGTTAAAATTGCCTTAATTAAAGTAATTTATTTTATTTTAATTGAATTTGAAATGAAACCCAAGAAAGAGTAAACGTGTAAAGACTCTTCATTTTCCTTAATTAAATTAATTTAGTTTTATTTTAATTAAATTTGAAATCAAATCCAATTAAGAATGAGGAGTGAATGTGCATAACAATATAAGAGAGAGACTGGTGGAGAGCAACAGAAGAGACTTTTCATAATGAATAGTAAATTGCATTAATTTTAACAATGAGTAGTAAATTGCATTAATTTTAATTGGGTGGATTCAGAATTTAATGACATTAAATTTTAATAAAATTAGGTTTGTACACATACATTCACTCAAGAAGGTGAACAGTTTGAAATAGGAAAAGATTGCGATCACACGTTCACATATTTTTATCATTTTGTTTGACAATCCGTACGTATGATCTTGCGTTTATTGTCCAAAACCCCTGATATATTGCAAGCTTATAGATGGTATTTATGGACACATGTATATCAATTTAACATATTTTGGTACATCATAGACTCATTCACGTTTTTTATGGTTGTAATTGAAGAATGTAAGAACTTAATATGCCAAAATGGTCATCATCAACACGTATGAATTTAGTCGTCAAAAGTTTTATTGTGGTGTACCCTCATCAAAACATGGGTAACCCCTTATGTATTTTCGGATCAGAACCAGTATTCATGCACACAGGTATATCAATATTACATATTTTGGTTCATCAAAGACTCATACATCTTTCTTATGGTTGTAACTGAAGAAGGTAGGAACTTAATATGCACAAACGGTCCTCATCAACACTTCTGAATTTAGTCGCCAAATGTTGTAGTGAGGTGCCCCCTTGTAAAAACATGGGTAACTCCTGATGTTGCATGTCCTGCAGTTGACGACTCTTGTATGTTTGTGATATTTTTCCTTAGCGATGTTAGCAGTGACACAACCACTAATATTATTTTACAAAACACCTTTGGTTACCCCTTCTTTAATCAAGGGACACCTTAGTTGAACCTTTGTCGACTATGTCAAATCAACACACAACACCATACACAAAAGAAACAAAAACATTCAAACATCACAAATCATAAAAAATGTCGTCCCTTTTCAACAAAATCCCCATAAAAGACGAATCTTTTCTTCAACCACCCCAAACCCCAAACGAAAAATCAAACGCCAAAAAATGAACCTTTACTTTTACATCAACAACCAAGAACAAAACTGTAAAACCAATAATAAAAACATTTTTTCCATCAAAAATCACATAAAAGACAAACCTTTACTTCAACCACCACAAACCCCAAAACGAAAATCAAACGTCAAAAATGAACCTTTTGCTTTTCCATCAACAACGAAGAACAAAACTGTAAAACTAACAATAAAAGACGAACATTGACCCTAAACCCACCACTCCTTCACAGTAACAACACCATTGAACTACAACCCTTAAACTAATGCGCCAATAATGACGATCCCTAAACCAATATAGCACACGAAGACACAAAGATCACGGTGAGAGGAGGGAGACAAGACGAGGGAGACGAGAGGACGCAAAAAGAGTTTGTGCGAGGAGAAAGACGAAAAGATGCAAAGAGAGTGAACGCACCAATGTTTTTTGGGTTTTTGGATTTGAAGTTTCAAATCGCTATCACTGTATACGCTGAATTAAAATATTATATTTTTACCACATAAACAGTGTCAAATGAAGGTAATGTCATATATTAGTATCAACAAAACATTACTCTAAAAAAATTTCTTAATTTTCCGCTTACTCAACCTGATATTTTTTATAAAGATATAAGAAGACAATAGTTATTTAATTTTATAATTAAATAATACTGTATTTTTTTTCGATTATAGATCATCATGTAAGTTTTTAAAATAATTAATATGTAAAAGGAAATACCAACACGATTTTGGTTGTTAGACTTCCAGAAATCTAACATAAGCCTTTTAACGCTCTATATTTATAATATCTTCAAAATATGACGTAAATTTCATAATCCATTGAACATCCAGATCACAGTACATTACCATACATCATGTGGGAGTTGCATGCAAGATTTGAACGCTTCCTTAGGGATTTGGTGGAAGCACACCTAAAGTTGTAGATGTGACAATCCCTTGCAACCAATAACATCAACCCACTCAATTTCCACAACTATTTCCCCACTCTCAACATTTCTCAAGCTCAAAACCATTTCTTGGACGATGCTTTCGTTTCGACAAATGCAGCTACTTTCTTGGGCAAGGCAATTAGTTTCATCTGGTTGAATCGTGTCGATTACAGAACCATCTGGGAGGTTTGTGAATCCCCTTTGCACACATTGAATATATGGTGTTAAGTCTATATCTGCATCTCCCATTTTGTCATCCCCTGAGAATGTGTCTTTGTCATAAACTGACTGCAAAAGAAACCAAAATGCAAGAGCCATCTACAATCATTCAGCTATTCTTCTGCTGCTACTTCATCAAACACCTAATAACTTTTTCTCATTTCATCATGTAGCTCAAGCTATATATATACGTCTATTGGGTAGTCTTAAGTATTAATGTTCATACTAATAACTTCATTTTCTTAAATAAATATTACGATTTTATTTGGATAAACTTATCTTTAAACACTTAGGCTCAGTTTGAAATAGAGAAAAAGGAGTAAATGAAAGAAAGTGATTTAGTAGGAATAAGATTAGTGAGAGATTGGCACTTTTTTTTCTTTTTTTTTTTATATGGAAGCACAATCTATTGTGCAATATGCATAATGGATTACGTGACATTCTCCCCCTTTTGTTTTACGCTTTCTTTATGCTTCATTCCCCACCATTCTCTCTCGTTTAGGTTTTCTGTTTTTTTACGTTGATATTAACATTAACATGAATAAATTAAATTAATGATAAATATAAATATGTCATACAATTATTAAAAATAATAGTATGAGTAATGAAATAATAATAATAATAATAATATATTGATGGTAAAAGTAAATAATAAATTTAATATTAAAAATAAGAAATTTTTTAAAATTAAATCATCTTAAATTTATTTTTATCTTATTTTTTACCAAACAATTTGTATTTTAATTATATTACCTACTTATTGCTTTTTAACCAAATAATATGTATTTTCACTTACTTTTTTACATATTTTACTTTTTTCTCTTCCTTTCTTTTTAATTTTTCCCTCTGTACCAAACGTACTACTAATGAAATAAAAATAAATAAAAGTAATGAATCTTTCTTTACAAATTGAAATTGATCATATCCTTGAGTTAGGAAAAACTCGTAAAAATAAAAATTAAAATGTTTACGTTGATTTAACTTACAAGTCCCATTATTTACTCTTTTTTTTTATTGGTGTTTATATAACAAATTTCCAATGAAAAATATATCAATATAGATAAGCCTAATGCTGTTTTTTTATCAGCATAGATAAGCCTAATGCTAATACCTTCTGGATATTATATGAATTTTTTCTTCTTTTTATCAACAATAAAAAATAAATTAATAAAAGGCACAGAAATCTTTTAACACGTTACACAAAGTCTTCAAAAATATCCCAATATAATTTTTTGAATTATAGATGAGAACTTTACCAGATGTACTAGGGTTTTAACGTCCTTTACAGAAATGGTCCTTTCTTCATTCCACTCGGGATTGCAGTTGTTTTTTACAATACGAGTCTTTAGCTTCTGCATACATGTGAGAATAATCTTCAGACCAAAATTATCGAAAAGTGTTCTATTGAAAACATGTATTTGACATTGAAAACATGCAGCTTTTCAACGTGCCTCCAAACGACCTTTCCGAAAAAGATAATTTTTTTTGTAGACACGTGCCACATATCAAAAAGAATTTAATGCAAATACCATCATAAAAATTTTCTTTTAATCTGTCAAAAGTAATTGTACCAAAATCAAATAGTTAAATACAAATATCATTATAATAACTAGAGATCCCACGTCAAAATATCAGAGACTGATTTTAAAAAAATTAAATTAACTATTAATTTACTTATTAAAAATAGTTTGTGTTAAAAAATATATCTTAACAAGTTTTATTAAAATTATTGTATCATTATTAAATTATTCAGAGTAAAATTTTATCTTAAAAATTAATTTTATAAATTGAAATTATAATCTATTGTATCATTACCAGACACTTATAAGATTATTCATAGAAAAATTTAATTTTATAAAGTAGTATACAATTAACACAACCAACCATTAGGAACCCAATAAACACAGTTTCATGCAAAAAGTGGATTAAAAAACTAGTTGTTTAAATTGATTTCTCGAATTGTTGAAGACACCAACCCTCGTCATAATCAAAGTCCAATTCAATAAATTGAGCTTCAAAGGAAGAAAAAATTAGTGTAGAAATTGTAGGTTGGAACCTGATCGCCCATGGTGACGACGACGTAAGGGTCACTGGCACGTCCTTTAATGGCATCGCGAATTGCAAGATTGATACCTCTTTTAATTCGAAGTTTGAGAAGACCCAGAATACTATTGTCCATTGAAACACGATAATAATACACAACTCCTCTGTCTACACACTTTTGCTCTAAATTAAACAAAAGATAATAAATAGTGTTTGGTATAATGACCCAATTCTAACCCTAACAAATCTGGAAAGCTACTGTGCAAAAGCAACCACCCTCAAAACGAGACATTTCAATGGTATTTACGTACACTGCTTTTCGACAGGTAGCATGTTGCTTTTAACGTTATTCCAAAACAAATGAGTGAAAGGAAAAGGCAAAGGTAAATAAATACGTGTTTTGGTTTGACAGGTAATTGAACGTGCGATCCATCATCCTGCTTCAATACTAGCCTCTCGCCACCCTACAACCAAGGGTGGGTGTACATCGTAATTTTTTATTTTCTTTTTTGTCCTCATAAAAAACAATATTTAAAAAATATATATATCTTTTGCTTCTACAATATTTTTTTTAGATTATATATAAACAAAGACAGTTATTAAATTTTGAAAATTTTAAAAATAGTTAGCATTAAAATGAACAAGATGATTTCTCATATTTTTAGTTAAGTAGTATTCTCTTAAAAAGTATTAAGCTTGTTAAACTTTACTATTTTGAATATCAAAACTATTATTTTATTACGTAAACAATAATAAATAAATGAATGGATGAATATAAACTATTCGTCGACCTAAAATAAGCGTACATATCACTATTTTATATATTATTATGTCATAACGTAATTACGTTTTTTTTTTTCTCTTTCATACAAATCTACATTTTGAATTGTTTCGTTGAGAGTTCTTTACATTCAAACTATAAATTTCACCTTAAATATATAAAAAAAAAAATAGATATGTTTTGATTTAATATTCAATTTGAATTCATTACGAAAGCAATAATTTGATTCTACGTAATCTTCCTTCTGAATTCTCATCATTTCATTCATCTTACGAAGCATCATCCATTCAAAAGGTGTAAAGGGATTTTCCTGAACATCTTCACAGCTCCACCTATTAATGTTTCTTCTTTAGCCATTCAATCAAAATCACTTATTTGTTTGAGAGCCTTAGGTTTTACTTCATGGAACATCTTTTGTAAAATCAATATCTTTACCCTTTGTATCTACCTTAAAGTGGTTCAGTTTCTTTGAAATAAAATATGTATAAGGACACTTTTAATGAACAAGTCTCATTGTCTTCAACATTAAATATTTCCAAAATGACAAGCATCCAGACCACATTTACACCATTTTTTAGAGCATATATTGATCATGAGAAAAAAAAGAAAAATAAAATTAATTTCTTCACGGACTAATTTTATAAAGATTATTTTTAGTTATCATTACTGATTTTTTTTAAGTCATTCACAAGCTAATTTTAGATTATGGATAAATTGAATTCATTTGTCCTTCTTACTTCTCTTCTATAATTTATATAGAAGTTTCTCTAAAAAGACTCATAATAAGCTTTTAATTCATTTTTTTATTTTTTTATTAGTTTATATGTATATATATATATATATATATATATATATATATATT
>Ga0209489_108556_pt1 | contig 13785 bp, 4 predicted proteins | sample SiratrowhiteBW_FD_187527 | JGI IMG/M metagenome (GOLD analysis project Ga0209489, IMG submission 187527) | Root nodule microbial communities of legume samples collected from California, USA - Siratro white BW (SPAdes) (version 2) | ecosystem: Host-associated > Plants > Roots > Nodule | place: USA... | reverse complement strand
AAAAAAAATTTTTTTATTAAAAAAAAAAAAAAAAACAAAGAACACCATTATTAATGGAATTCCATTTTCTAATGACACGACGGTGATAACACAAATATAAATTTAATTAGTTTTATTTTGATAGAATTTATATACGATTTAATAATTTTAAATAATTCGGTAATTTTAATTAATTTTATTAATACTAGCATAAAAAAAAATTAAAGACGTCCTAAGTGCTCACATTTTTTGAAAAATTTAAAAATAATCTATGTTATTATTTGATATTACAATAAAAATAAAAAAAAATAGTTTTCTATTTGTTTAATGATATAAAAAAAAGAAAAGGATATAAATAGAACTGATAGAAAAAATAGCTATAATGTGTTTTATATATTAAAAAAATAATTATAATTAAGAATAATTTTAAAAATATGTATTAAATGGAAAATTTCCATTATATGTTATTATAGATATTATTTAAAGAGTATTACAAAAGCATAGTTGAATTTTAAGGAAATTATATTTTTGTTTAATCTTAAAAAAAACACATAGTTTTCAGTTCCTCCAAACATATTGACATGGTTAATGAAAAGGAAATATTACACTTGCAGCACTCTGTTTTTATGTCAAATATCCACTCCAATATTAATATATTGACTAAGTACGATTGATAATTCAACATATTATTACTTATTTGATCTATGTAATATTTTACTTGTTAAGGATTAAGACATATTAAATTGCAAAATGATATAATAGTCCTTAGATTGGATAACACGGGTCACTCCTAGTCAGTCAAACCAGTCTTGTTATAGTTGAACTTAAATATAGTGTATTAAATTTGATTATTTTTATATAAAACCTAATTTTATACATTAGAATCAAGAGTAGAAACATTATTTTGAGGATATTCTACGATGAATTGAATATTTAAATTCTAACAACAAACACTTGTTAGAAAATGAAAATTAAAATAGAAGTAGAAATATTATTTAAAGGATATTATATGATGCATTAAAATTGTGAAGTAACAAATTATAATATAAATAAGTCCACCCTAAGCTTCTATGCATTTTGATGTGGCTCAGTTTGGGGATAACGCGTTTATTATCTTAGATCTTTAGGTGTTTATCATTTATGGGAAGAGGAGTCATCAAGTGCAAGGAAAGAGAAGACCTATCAAGCTACAATCACAACCACTGCCAGCATTAATGCATCATATAATGTTTATTATTTGTTGTATTTTGTTGCTTTCAAAAACCATGTTCATGATTTTGTTATTGTTAGTTTCTCTTTTTTCATTTGTTTTATGTTGTGTGATTAGTGAGAAAAAGTGTTAATCATTGTGGTTTTATTATGGAAAATATATGGTTTCAGCGTTCCTGTTCCTCTTTTGTTCATTTTGTTTTAATTTAAAATTTTCTAGCTAATAAATAATTTATATTATAATTTTGTTTTAATATAAAATCTTATAAATAAAAAAATAAATTATAATTCATTTTTACTGGAACTAAAAAGTTTTATTGAATATGAAATTTTTATTATTTAATCAATCTATTACTTGAATGATGAGATACACTCTGTATTGTTTGAATAATCTGTCATTTGAGTTATGAGAATTTTAAATAAATAAATAAAATAATTTTTTAACTTCAAATTTTAATTTTCAGCATTAAAGTTAGTTTTATTAAATATCAGTTTTTATTGTTTGAATAATCTACTTTTTAAATAGTGAAATTTCAACTTTTATTATTTGAACTATTAGTTATCTTGAGTAATGAGAGTTTTAAATAAATAAGATAATTCTTTTAAGTTTGAACATATATATTCAAAAAATAGTTTTTCAAACTAAAATTGACATTTTAACTATTTATTAAAAAATAAATTTTAAATATAATTCAGTCTAATTAATTAGTTTACGAAAGTAAAAATGGTCTCATTTATATATTCTAATTTAATTATATTTTTAAATAATGTCAGACATGCAACACTCATTTTTAACATTTTTTTAAATGTACAGTTACATTGTTCTCTACAACAATGACCAATCTCATCAAATTTCACCATTTAAACCAAGTTCACCTTCTAATCTCAAACCCTCTATTAATAACTTAATAATTCTAAATGCTTCAAATTGAAATCTTAGCAATTTTAACACAAATAACATTCACCAAATTCTAATAAAGAACTAGACTCATCTATAATTCAAAAAATATTCTTATCTAGTAATTTCGTTTTTCTCCAACAATAATAAAAGAAATAATTAAAAACATCAAAACATTTAAAATTCAAAGAAAAACCACTAAAATAACTAAAACACTTATTATAATATAAACCAATTGAGAAAATAACTTTATCCGTGAAATATTATCTTGAAATACTATAAGTAAAAAATAATAAAAATAAAGAAATTTTAAATTTAATGAAATGTTACTCTAAATTAAATTTTAATCAATTCCAAATAATCTTTGTCACTTTGTATTCAAAGTATATATATATAAAAGGTATTTTAACCTTTTTTTAAAGATATTTTACATTCTTCGATAAGCCATAGTAACATGTTTGTTTGAATAAAGTATTTTCTATACATTAAATACAATTTAGTAAAAGATTAATGTCTTTTTTATTTAAATTAAATTAAAATAATAAACCAAAATATTTAAGGAATAAAAATTTCTATAGCATCAAATGAACTCTAAAAATAATATATTTATATAAATTTAGTAAAACAAGATTCACAAGCATCCCCATAATTTAGTAAATTAAGTTAAAAGACAATTTAAAATCATATCACAGAATAAAATCATGCATTGTTTCTAAAATAAAAAATTAACTCAGATCTTAAAAGTAAAAATACTTATTAAGATGAAAAATAAAATATTCTAAATTAAAATAACAATTCCTATTCCCATGTCCATAATAATGCTTTAAAAGCCCATACTACCTCCTTACCCACACCACCTCGCGCCGCACTCAGCCCATTGCAGTGTTGTGACTTTGCAGCTTGCCAAAGCTAACTTCCCGGTTGCCGCCGCTCGTCTCGTCGGAGCGTCGCTGTCGGGTACCTCTCTTTCTCTTTCTCTCTGTAGGGTTTTGGGGGCCAAAGTTCAAAGCTTTCTGCATGAATAAATCAACCATAATAGGGCAAAAATACCCAAATTAGTGTTTTTTATGTTTGTCAATTGAAATTAATTGGTTGAGTATTTGTTGAACTTGAAAGTAAATCAATGGGGTGATTTGGTGTGTCCCAAGGTTGGCTTAGATACTTGTCGTGTTTTCTAATTTTACCGCGTACAAGTCCTTAGTCTTTTACATTGAATTGTAAAAAGGAGAGTTTGTGCCGAATCAATTGTGTAATCTGTATTCTGAATTCCATCAATTCTGTTTGATGAAAGTCTGCATCATTGGTTTGTTATTTGTTCTGCTCAACACCTTCTTAAATGCTCTCATGAGGTATGTTTTGCTAGGTGGACTGTGAAGTGTGATCGGATTGTGTGTACTTTAAAAGTGGATTTTGTTGGGAAACGGATTATGGAACTATAGTGGCGGTGTAATTGTGTGTTGGTTTCTTAATTTATCTGTTGATTGATAGGAAGTTATAGTTAGAATTGGATTGGAATGTGCTTTCAATATATTTGCTTGTTTCTTTTGATGTGTACCAGAAAGAGAAGACAAGTTGAGCATGAGTAAGGAATTGGATTGGTGTAAAAAATAGTAAACTGAAATCTGAAATAAACTTGATTCATTGGAATTAGTAGGGATGATGCTTGAATGTGTTTATTTGTATTTTGAACTTGTAGGGTTAAGTTGCAAGTGTTGCTGCTGATATTCGGACTTGTTAGTAAAGATGAGACTGCTAACACATAACATGCTGTCATCGAACATAAAGGGTGTGGTGAATGGATTTCCATTGCGCATTGAAGCAGAGAAAGTGGTGGAAAAGACTGTGGAAATGAATGGTGACTTTCTGAAAAAGATGTTTGAGAAGGTTGATTGGAAGGCTTTCGTTGATGCATCACGGGCCATGGGATACACTGAACTACCTGAAGAGGCCGACGCTTCCATGCTGGACTCTGATGAATTTCTGAACAGGTTTCACCATACTCTCTTGGAACTCCACCTTGAGGAAGGGGCTCTTGTTTGCCCCGAGACTGGGCGACGCTTTCCTGTCAATAAGGGCATTCCAAACATGCTTCTTCACGAGGACGAGGTCTGAGTTTTGTTATTATTCATCACTGTTTAGTGGCACTAGTTTTTGTATGCTAGTTAAGAATACCGGTAATGGAACTGCAGACTTTGAAAGTTGTGGCTGTCAAGTTTACCTTCTTTTGCTGATACATGTATCATTTGGCTGGGCTGTTCCTGGATAGTTTGACTATATTCCTGACTGCAGGTTAAATGAAACTGCAGCATAAGAAATAGCTTCAAAGTTTTCTTTATATGCATGTGTTTTCTAGTACTATTTACTGCCTTTTGTGTTGATGCTAGTGGCTATTGATTGGAGTGTTTATCTCCTCTTGGACATGTCATATGCCCCAAAGGCAGAATGCATGTAACAGTTTTACCTGGATGCTTCATATGAAAAAAACATGTGCTGGATTTTTATTGAAAAAAAATCTCATGTAACCTCACTTTTTTTTTTTTTTTTTTTTGATAAAAAAGTAATTATAACATTAATTAAAATAAAATACTAAAAGTTATACTAAAGTTATAAAAAACTATAAACATAAAAAACGATTATAAAATAACTTTTATAATGTTATATTATATAAAGGAATACTAGTAAATTTCCATCAAAATAAAAAGTAAAATTATAATATAATGCATGAAAAGCAATTTTTTATTTAAAAATCATGATTATAGTTATATAATAAAAATAGTTTCATTTTTACGGATAGTTTTTTTCAGATAACTAAAATTATTAATGAATATTAAAATGTAAAAGTAAAAGAGATTATATATATATATATATATATATATATATACAATTATAAAATTCAATGTAAATTATTATTTTGTCATAGATAAACTGTGTAGCTATGATAACTACATAATGTTTTATTTAAGAACTTAATTGTTATTTATAGAAATTTCTTTGCTCTTGTGGTTAGATTTTTAAAAGATTTTTTTTTTCTCTTTTTAACCGTTATTTTTAAAATTTAAAATAATATAAATTATTTTTACTTAGTTTACTTGCAAGTAATTTATTATCATGTATACAGGGGAAAAGAGTAAAATGAAAAAAGTCTTATAAATATTTTATTAAAATAAAGAACTTTTTTTTTCTAGATTGAGTACATTTCTTTTATACTCTTCGTGTATTAATTAAATTCCTGGTCCTAAGGTTTTGCATTCTGCATACTTTTTCTACATATATTTAGAAACAGTGTTTTGTCCAAAAGATCTTAGAATATTTTCAGGGTATAATATGCGTGGATTATAAATATATTGGTTTTTATACTGCTAATTGATGGGGAAATATTATCTATATGACATTTAAAATAGTCATTATACATAATAACTTATAATTAGATGAAGTTCAATTTTCGGCTAATTTTTCAAATTTGTGTAATTTGTTTTGTGAAATTACTAAAATGATGAACTTTATTTCATGATGTAGAAGTTGCACATATCATTGTAAATAAATTGTATAGGATTACAAAAAAATTATAAGAAGAGAACACCACCATTTTAGTTGAATGAGTAAAATCCTATTAAGGTACTATTTTAATTAACTAATTAATTGATTTATTAAAAATTAAAATCCTTAGACTATTGCACCATTCTAGAGGGTGATTAATTCTCCCATATTGTATTAGGTTTTACACATAAAAGTAATGCACAGTGATGAGGCTTGAAGCCATTTTGTGAATTTTGTTGAATATGTAATTATTGAAATTAATTGTCATTAAATAATTGAAATAAATGTAAAGTTAATTTGAATAGAAAATAATTAGCTATTGTGAAAAAAAGTTACTTGTTGTTAAGGAAAAGAATTTAAATAAGTTTGAGAATTTTTGTAAAAAAAAAAAAGAAGAGGGAAGTAGTTTGGGATTTTTTATAAAATTATAGCAATGATTATTTTTATAGAAGAAGAAAAAAGAGTGGAATTAGTTTTAAGAAGGAAAAGAATTTAAATAAGTTTTAAAAACTAACCAATTTACTTTCGTCCTTTTTTAAAAAGTTTTAACTTTTTTTAATTCAAATAATTTAAATTTTCACTATATAACTGCCTTATATAAATTTTCTTCATAGCAGATAATTTTTCTTTCTAACCATTCTTTCATTCAAATTAACTTCACATCTATTACTTAATGACAATTAATTTCAATCATTACATATTCATTAAAATTTTCAAAGTGCATTAATTTTATCTCCACAACCCATGTGCCACAATGAGAGAGTTAATCACCCTAAAATCTTACCGTATTAATTTTAATTAATCAATTAATTAGTTAGTTAAAATAGAACCTTTATTACACAATTTCATTCATTCAACTATAAATTGTGTTCTCTTTCCCTAATTTCACATAATCTTAAATTAAATCGTGCAATGATGACCCCAATTGATTTATTCGCAATAATATGCTGCAATCTCTGCACGATCTACCTACACTCAGAAAAAAAATACACCATTTTAAGAATTTCACAAAAAAATTGTACTACTTTAAAAAATTTGCCTCAATTTTCTGTACTAATAATGAGCACATACATATAAATATATATAATCCGTTCTTTTAGAGAGCACACTTGCTAAAAGGTCATTTTTTCCTGGGCGACTATACCCTCGCCTGACTGAGACTACCTTTTCGTCTGAGCGAAATTGGACCTGACAGTACCTCTCAGGTTTCCAAGTGACTTCGTCTGGGCGAGATTGCCTAGCCTGGCCTGGGCGAGATATACAGAAAACAACAACCTATCACGTAAATCATGCAGTTTCTACTACCTCAAAGCTACTACATATGCCTCATATGAACTAATTGAGCAAAAATTTACTTACATACTATTCAATTAATTTCCACAGAACCACATCATACATGTAATAATCAAATTACAACTAAAATTTAAAGTAAAACTTCATGCCAGTAGAGAACCGTCACAATTGCATTTCACATACATTAACAGATTAACTCCTAACCTACGCTCATGCTCAAAACAGATAACAAGCAATCAACTTCCCTAGCCTGAATCGTAGTGAGAATTCTCTTAACAGTTCCAACAGCCTAAGGTCCTTAGGAATTCAAATCTGCATCAAATGACCTCTGATCAACAATCAGACTAAAACACTATAGAATTGAGCTCACAGAGGCATTGTTTGATAACTCAGAGGCCACGTGCAAGCTTAGAAGGTAGAGGAAAATTAAAATTGACTCTCAGGGAAGAAGGTAGAAAACGAACTTAGCGAAGATTCTGATCGGGTAGATTTGCTTTGTTCTCTGCCACGAGTCTAACAGTGAGCTTCGCTTGAGAGACAGAAGCAAAAATTTAGAGAGAAGTTAAAGGAAAGGGAAGTCAGGGGATTTTAAAGAGAAGATAGTAGCTCTTGAAAATGAAACTTAATTACTTACTTTTTCTGTATAAATACATATTTTCAATTTAATAATATACTAAGAAGGTATTTATTCCACTTGAATCACACTTCTACTCAAATGACAGATGACCGATTTTCTAGACTATTATACTCTATTTTATATATCAAAAGTGAATTAATATAAGATATTTTATTGGTTATAATAAAACTTAAAATAAAAGATAAACATGATTCTTTATTTAGAAAAATTAATAGCCATTAACAAATACAATTTTATTGGGGATGTATAAATGCTAAAAATGTCATTATTCTATTAACGGAAGGAAATTGAACGTTAATTTAAGAAAATTATAACTAATTATCCTGTAGCAATCTTAACTATAGATCACATCCAACCATTCATATAAATTTAACATTAAATCAATCAAAAGCCCAAAAGTATAACCCTGCTTAATGAAACAAAGAAAATCACAAAAATAATATATTTATTTATTTTACATTTTAATGAAATAAATTATTTTTTATTAGTAGCTTAAGGAATGTGTCAGGACTTTGGTTCAATTTGAATAAAATAAAAAACATATATAAAAATTGAGGATTTGGAAAGTTCGTTGCAATTTATTTTGTTCCTTGTTGAGGTTTGAGGTGTTGGAGTGCCTTATTTGGTTCGACTGTGGGATTTATTCTACAGTTACATCTCTATTGTAATACTGATTTAAACTATTTTAATATTTATGTTTTAATTAAAATTTAAACATTAATAAAAAATTTAATGTAACTACATAGGGCTATTATAATTTACATACTATATAATTATACTAGTCAATGGAGCGTCCTTGGTTGTTGAGAATTATAGAGAGACAAAGCCATGCGATTCACTGTATCAAAGACCAAGAATTAACTTTCAAGAACTACAAACACTTCTTGGATGGCAAAAAAGAAAAGAAAAAAAAAATCCAAAGCCCCTACTGTTTATCAATAAAATTAATAACGGATACTGAATTGGTATTCTTGATAAATATTTATGTATAAATAGGAATATTTTAATTATTTATTTATTAATGGAATTATAATATCTAATTCTTAGATACTTACTAGTAATTATCAATAAATTTTATTCAGTATACTCTTAAGAAGTTAAATGATAAAAATAAAATCAGTAGTAAGATAAATATTAATTGTTTAAAATTTATTTTTATATATTTATAATTTTTTATTTAAATTTATTAAATTAAAATTAATTTAAAAAAATATTTTTTTAAAATTTATATTTAGTGTAATTCATTTAAATTTGATATTTAGAAAGATTAAATTTATTTGAGTTAATACTTTAGTGTGTAATTTTATTTTAATTATTATTTTTTATGTGAATTTATATTTTTAAAAGACTTGTTTTTAAATAATTTTATTTAAAATTTAAAAAAAAATAACAGCTATTTTTTATATATTTGAGAAGTAACAAGATAATTTTTCTCTAAAGATAAATAGTAAATAGACACCATCAATAGTTAAAATCAAGTAAAAATAGTAAGATGTTACGGTTTTAGATATTATCTGATATTCAAATTTGATGTATAATCATCATACAGGAAAATAGGTAGGATTATAGAATAAAATAGTAAAAGTTTGTAGATTGAGATTTTTGTCAGATATACCAATAATTATTTATCTTATTAAATGAATGAGTTTAGTTCAAATACAATCTATAAAAAAATAATGCAATTATGAGTTTAATATCATCCAATTAATATTAATACAACAAATTCATATTTTTCAAACATTTACTAGTAGCAACTTAATAATATGTATTGAGTTTTCATTAAAACAATTTCCAAATTTAGTTAAAAATTTATACTACACCATTTACTTATTGAGTGAATGAATTTTAATTAAAATACTTTTAAGATGCATCTTTTATATATATATATATATATATATATATATATATATATATATATATATATATATATATATATATATTACAAAATAAGATCTACACTCCGATCCTATATGATCCTGTGAATTCTTCACTATTATAATCATAGTTTTAATTTTAATTACCTTAGATAGTATATATATCCCGTTAGTCTATCTTTCCACCTAACTCTATTCACACACTAAATATATTGAAGACTTTATCATTGACCCACTTAATAAAAAAGTTAGTGACAGGTAGTAGGTGTAGTAAAAAAAATCTATTAATGATAGAAAAAATTCCTAACTATTTTTTCATTAATTTCTTACAAAATCTTTGTGTGATGAAATACCAAAGAAAATTAGGGTTACTAAATGAAGCTAGTGTGAAAGAGCTATTCCCTCATTATTCCGTCAACACAAGGATAGTAAATCCTTTACAAAATTGACTCCTAATTCCTAGGAGAAAGCATGATAATTGAAAGATAATTATTGATTGCAAAAGTTAATATCTGCTTCATCCTATAGAAAGAAACGGTGAAATGAAATAAAATACTAGAGAAAAAAAAGTAAAGATAGAAATTTATTTGCTTCAAAACATAATAAAAATAAAGATCTCTTACATTTAAAAAAATATTATTGTTATTTATTATTAATACTTTTATTTTTATTGTTATTATTATTATTATAATATAAAATTATTCTGGAGAAAAAACAAATTATACATAATCCATTATAACCTAGATTTGCAATCAGTTTTTTTATATTCTTTATATCATTTTGTTAATTATTCTATGTCTCTCCCAAATGACTATCTCTCTCTTGCTTCCTCAGCTTTCCATTCTCGTTACATGACTTTCTTTGGTAACATACACGAGCTTAATGTTTTATTTGAATAGAGAGAATAAGAGAGAAAAAATGTAGGATAAAGAGAGTAAAAATATTAATGACGTAACAGTAATAATAGGTCCTCACAAGACTTGGTGGTTGACTTATTAATGACAGAAAAGAAAAGTCTTGAAAAATGGTTTGGTTGAGAAAGTTCGTGTTTTGTGATGTTGGACATATTTTGTCATGCAACGCTACGTACCAACGCCACCCAAACAGTTGCAATGCTAATAATACTTTCTTATCGACCATGAAATTTTAGCAGAGATGAAGTTTTTTTTCCTGTTATCCACAAATGAATGATATACCAAGTACAAACTCTATAACAGTATAAATAGGGTTCTCCCTGAACTTCAACTCACTCCTTACGAATACACTTCCCTTTACATCAAGACCATCCGTCATTTCTCTTCTAATCATGAATACATTTCCCTCTCAGTATGCAATAATCTTTGCCTGGTTGTTATGCGCAATCATGTTCAACACTGGCACGTGCAACTCCAACATCCGCTGCAACCAGAAAGACAAGGATGGTCTCTTAAAGTTCAAGCAAGGAATCAAAGATCCAGCAGGTGTGCTGTTTTCATGGTCCACTCAACAAGATTGTTGTGAATGGAAAGGGGTCATGTGTGACAATTTCACAAGTAGAGTCACTCACCTCAGTCTCCCTTTAATGCGCATTATGATTTATTAAATAAAGTATTATGACATCACATGAGTCAAGTGGAAGAATGTTAGAAAATAAATAAATTATTTCATAATGTGACTCATGTGAAATATCATTATGGCCTATACGTGATTTAATAAAATAAAAGGAGGTATTGGTAATTATGAGAAGTTGTTTATTTCATAATTATATGATGGTAACTAATTTGATGGGAGTCTGTTACAAATATTATTGATAATAACCAAATTAATAGAAATTGATTATTATTTTATAATAACTGATGGTAACCAATTTGATGGACATTGGTTATACAAAGATATAGGATTCTGTCTCTGCAGTATGAGAGTTCTACACAATATACCATCAATAAAGTGTGTAGAGTAAAAGTAACTGAAAGAGATAGATTGAGATAAGGAGATTGAAGTACAATTGGTTGGATCTCTAATAGATCAAGGTAAGTTTCTCTCACTATCATATATTATGTGAGAATCATAAATTCTAAGATTCTGTGGAATATTTATGAATGATTATTCTTAATTATGTTTAAACTTACATGTGGTCTCCAATTATGTTTTTTCCAATTTTGATAAACCCTAAATTTAAATTAGAGATTTTTGAATGAATAGATGTCTACTGTTTTGAATCTCATAATATGCTTCTTCTCTCTCTTATTATGTGAAGCCTATGTGATTTTCAAATTAATTGAAAATTGAATTGATACTGAATTAATGCACCATACCTACGTGGATCAAGTGCTGTTAACGTGTGGTAGCCTTTATGATTCCATAGCAATTGAAATTTTGTTTTTCCGCATGCACCTTATATGAATTAAGAGCCATTGCATAGCAATTGCAATTTTGTTTTGCGCATGGCACAAGACTGCAGAGCTGCACCACTTTACATGATTTTCCTTAAAATTGCATTAAAGTGATATAATAAAGTAGTGATAAAAGTTTTCATGGACCCATTGGAAGTTGAAGATTTTATTGCATCTTAAGTGAATTTGGATGAATCACCATTATGTGAATTAAATTGGCTGCACCTCTATCCAAATTAATTATGGTAGCTTATGATTTAAAGTTTTTATTTTTAAAAGTGGGTATAATGTTTTCATAATTATTTTCCGCTGCATTAATGATAATTAATTAATTATGAATTGATTGATTTGTTAAAATTAATTTTATGATAGATTTGTAATCAATATCAAATCTTTATGTTTTATTTAATTTTAAATTAATGATTATTTTATTGGAATTAATTGTATGATGGATTTGTAATCACCAAAGTGATCAAATCTTTATGTTTTATTTTAATTCCAAATTATTGATAATTTTATTTATTGGAATTATTTGTATGATAGATTTGTAATCACCAAAGTGATCAAATCTTTATGTTTTATTATAATTCCAAATTAATGATAGTTTTATTTCAATTACCCATATAATGGATGCTAAATTATAAATAATTGATGTATGGGTTAATTGAAGTTCATTATTATAAGACATTTATGGATCGCCCAAAGGTTGATTAGTTGTTCTTATAATTAATGGGCATGATTGTTGGTAGTGAGTATGTATTATTAGTTTTATTTATATATCCAAAGATAGTAAGTTTTTCTAATTAGTGTATATGTCTTACCAAATAATGTTAATATTATAGCATCATTATGTTTTGCGTATTAATGTATCACCTAAAGAAGAACATTAGGATACATATAATGTCTGTTTATTGTTGGAATCTGTTTAATGTATAACTCAAAGTATAAATGATAAGCATGTGCTAATGACAATATTTGTTCATGTATCTTTATGTTCGCAAGCTATGTATGTTCTAATATTGAATGGGTTAAATTTTTCTGATTGGAGCGAACAAGTCCAATTTCACATAGGTGTGTTGGATTTGATATGGTTCTTAATGTTGAGAAACTTGCTGCTATTAATGATGCTAGTAGCAATGAAGAGAAAACCCATTATAAAGCTTAGGAAAGGTCAAACAGACTTAGTTTGATGTTTATGTGAATGAGCATAGTAAGTAATATTAAGTCAGCTCTTTCCAAAACTGACAGTTTAAGAGAATTTATGAAATTTGTGGAAGAGCACTCCCAAATTACTGATAAGTCTCTTGCTGGGACATTAATGAGTACTTTAACCACCATAAAATTTGATGGTTTTCGTACTATGCACAAACATGTTATTGAGATGACAAATATATTGCAGTAAGACTTAAGTCTCCTAGAATGACAATGGATGAAAATTTCTCGTATAGTTTATTTTGAACTCATTACCGTCTGAGTATGATCCTTTCCAAATGAAAGATAAATGGAATGTGCATGAATTGCATAATATGTTAGTTTAGGAAGAGATCAGACTTAAGAACTTAGGAAACCACTCCATTCATTACGTGAATAATTAAGAAACTGAATTTCATTTGGACTTGTTGGATACTTTTTATACCTAGTATTTTAGGAATTTAGTTTCATTATTTAAATTTCATATTGTTGGATATTCTTTTAAGTTCGGGAGTGGTTGTTTCAATTTATATAAGAGTACTTGTATGATTGGATCTGGTATACTTTCTGATGATTTATATAAATCTTGATAATTTATATGCTGAAACTCTTATGACTTTGCATCATAATGTTGGCACTAAACGTGGTTTAGTGAATGAATGTTCTACATACTTGTGGCATAAGCGTTTGGGACATATTTCCAAAGAAAGATTGGAAAGATTAGTAAAGAATGAAATTCTTCCGAATTTAGATTTTACTGATCTGAATGTATGTGTGGATTGTATTAAAGGCAAA
>Ga0209489_108555_pt1 | contig 13786 bp, 5 predicted proteins | sample SiratrowhiteBW_FD_187527 | JGI IMG/M metagenome (GOLD analysis project Ga0209489, IMG submission 187527) | Root nodule microbial communities of legume samples collected from California, USA - Siratro white BW (SPAdes) (version 2) | ecosystem: Host-associated > Plants > Roots > Nodule | place: USA... | reverse complement strand
GATATCTATGTGTTAGATATCTATCTGTTAGATATCTATGTGTTAGATATCTATCTGTTAGATATCTATGTGTTAGATATCTATCTGTTAGATATCTATGTGTTAGATATCTATCTGTTAGATATCGATGTGTAGATATCTATCTGTTAGATATCTATGTGCTAGATATCTATATATAGATATCTATCTGTTAGATATCTATGTGTTAGATATCTATGTGTTAGATATCTATATAGATATCTATCTGTTAGATATCTATGTATAGGTATCTATGTGTGAGATATCAATCTGTTAGATATCTATGTGTTAGATATCTATATATAGACATCTATCTGTTAGATATCTATGTATAGACATCTGTCTGTTAGATATGTATGTGTTAGATTTGTATGTGTTAGATATCTATCTGTTAGATATATATGTGTTAGATATCTATATGTTAGATATCTATGTGTTAGATATCTATGTGTTAGATATCTATGTATAGATCTCTATGTGTTAGATATTTATGTATAGATATCTATGTGTTAGATATCTATCTGCTAGATATCTAGGTATAGATATCTATGTGTTAGATATCTATCTGCTAGATATCTAGGTATAAATATCTATCTGTGAGATATCAATCTGTTAGATATCAATGTATAGATATCTATCTGTTAGATATCTACGTATAAACATCTCTCTGTTAGATATGTATGTTTTGGATATCTATGTGTTAGATATCTATATATAGATATCTATGTGTTAGATATTTATGTATAGATATCGATGTGTATAGATATCTATCTGTGAGATATCTATGTATAGATATCTATGTGGTAGATATGTATCTGTTAGATATCTATGTGTTAGATATCTATCTGTTAGATATCTATGTGTTAGATATGTACTTGTTAGATATACATGTGTTAGATATGTATCTAATAGATATCTGCGTTAGATATCTATCTGTTACATATCTATGTGTTAGATATGTATTTGATAGATATACATGTGTTAGATATGTATCTGTTAGATATCTATGTGTTAGATATCTATCTCTTAGATAGCTATGTGGTAGATATCTATCGGTTACATATCTATTTGTTAGATATCTATATGATAGATATCTATCTGTTAGATATCTATCTGTTAGATATCTATCTGTTGGATATCTATGTGTTTAATATCTATCTGTTAGATATCTATGTGTTAGATATCTATGTATAGATATCTATCTGTTAGATATGTATGTGTTAGATATCTATCTCTTAGATATCTATGTATAGATATCTATCTGTTAGGTATCTATGTATAAACATCTATCTGTTTGATATCTATCTGTTAGATATCTATCTGTTAGATATCTATATGTTAGATATCTATGTGTTAGATATCTATGTATAGATATCGATGTGTATAGATATCTATCTGTGAGATATCTATGTATAGATACCTATCTGTCAGATATCTATGTATAGATATCTATGTGATAGATATCTATCTGTTTGATATCTATCTGTTCGATATCTATCTGTTAGATATCTATGTGTTAGATATCTATCCGTTACATATCTATCCGTTAAATATCTATCCGTTAGATATGTATGTGTATAGGTATCTATCTGTTAGATATCTATATGCTAGATATCTATCTGTTAGATATCTTTGTTAGATATCTATGTGATATCTATGTCTAGATATCTATCTGTTAGATATCAATGTATAGATATCTATGTGTTAGATATGTATTTGTTAGATATACATGTGTTAGATATGTATCTGTTAGATATCTATGTGTTAGATATCTATCTCTTAGATAGCTATGTGGTAGATATCTATCGGTTACATATCTATCTGTTAGATATCTATATGATAGATATCTATCTGTTAGATATCTGTGTTTGATATCTATCTGTTAGATATCTATGTGTTAGATATCTATGTATAGATATCTATCTGTTAGATATCTATCTGTTAGATATCTATGTATAGATATTTATCTGTTAGGTACCTATGTATAAACATCTATCTGTTTGATATCTATCTATTAGATATCTATATGTTAGATATCTATGTGTTAGATATCTATGTATAGATATCTATCTGTTAGATATCTATCTGTTAGATATCTATGTATAGATATTTATCTGTTAGGTATCTATGTATAAACATCTATCTGTTTGATATCTATCTATTAGATATCTATATGTTAGATATCTATGTGTTAGATATCTATGTATAAATATCTATGTGTTAGATATTTATGTATAGATATCGATGTGTATAGATATCTATCTGTGAGATATCTATGTATAGATACCTATCTGTCAGATATCTATGTATAGATATCTATGTGATAGATATCTATCTGTTTGATATCTATGTGTTAGATATCTATCTGTTAGATATCTATGTATAGATATCTATCTGTTAGATATCTATGTGTTAGATATCTGTCTGTTAGATATCTATCTGTTAGATATCTATGTTTAGATATCTATCTGTTAGATATCTATGTGTTATATATCTATCTGTTAGATATGTATGTGTTAGATATCTATCTGTTAGATATCTACATGTTAGATATCTATCTGTTAGATATCTATGTATAGATATCTATCTGTTAGAGATCTGTGTTAGATATCCATCTGTTAGATATCTATGTATAGATATCTATGTGTTAGATATCTATGTGTTAGATATATGTATGTTTTAGATATGTATGTGTGAGATATCTATGTGTTAGATATCTATGTGTTAGATATCTATGTGTTAGATATCTATGTGTTAGATATCTATGTGTTAGATATCTAAGTGTTAGATATCTATCTGTTAGATATCTATGTGTTAGATATCTATGTGTTAGATATCTATGTGTTAGATATCTATCTGTTAGATATCTATGTATAGATATCTATCTGTTAGATATCTATGTGTTAGATATCTGTCTGTTAGATATCTATCTGTTAGATATGTACCTGTTAGATATCTATGTGTTAGATATCTATCTCTTAGATAGCTATGTGGTAGATATCTATCGGTTACATATCTATTTGTTAGATATCTATATGAAAGATATCTATCTGTTGGATATCTATGTGTTTAATATCTATCTGTTAGATATCTATGTGTTAGATATCTATGTATAGATATCTATCTGTTAGATATGTATGTGTTAGATATCTATCTGTTAGATATCTATGTATAGATATCTATCTGTTAGGTATCTATGTATAAACATCTATCTGTTTGATATCTATCTGTTAGATATCTATCTGTTTGATATCTATCTGTTAGATATCTATCTGTTAGATATCTATCTGTTTGATATCTATCTGTTAGATATCTATGTATAAATATCTATGTGTTAGATATTTATGTATAGATATCGATGTGTATAGATATCTATCTGTGAAATATCTATGTATAGATACCTATCTGTCAGATATCTATGTATAGATATCTATCTGTTTGATATCTATCTGTTCGATATCTATCTGTTAGATATCTATGTGCTAGATATCTATCCGTTAAATATCTATCCGTTAGATATCTATGTGTATAGGTATCTATCTGTTAGATATCTATATGCTAGATATCTATCTGTTCGATATCTGTGTTAGATATCTATGTGATATCTCTGTCTAGATATCTATCTCTTAGATATCTATGTATAGATATCTATCGGTTAGATATCTATGTATAGATATATATCTGTTAGATATCTATGTGTTAGATATGTATCTGTTAGATATCTATGTGTTAGATATCTATCTACTAGATAGCTATGTGGTAGATATCTATCTACTAGATATCTATGTGTTAGATATGTATCTGTTAGATATCTATGTGTTAGATATCTATCTACTAGATAGCTATGTGGTAGATATCTATTTGTTACATATCTATCTGTTAGATATCTATCTGTTAGATATCTATCTGATAGATATCTATCTGTTGGATATCTATCTGTTAGATATCTATGTGTTTGATATCTATCTGTTAGATAGCTATGTGGTAGATATCTATCTGTTAGATATCTATCTGAGAGATATCTATCTGTGAGATATCTATCTATTAGATATCTATGTGTTAGATATCTATGTGTTAGATATTTATGTGTTAGATATCTATCTGCTAGATATCTAGGTATAGATATCTATGCGTTAGATATCTATCTGCTAGATATCTAGGTATAAATATCTATGAGTAAGATATCAATCTGTTAGATATATATGTATAGATATCTATCGGTTAGATATCTATGTGTTAGATATCTATGTATAGATATCTATCTGTTAGATATCTATGTGTTAGATATCTATGTATAGATATCTATCTGTTAGATATGTATGTGTTAGATATCTATCTGTTAGATATGTATGTATTAGATATCTATATGTTAGATATCTATGTGTTAGATATCTATGTATAGATATCTATGTGTTAGATATTTATGTATAGATATCTATCTGTGAGATATCTATGTGATATCTCTGTCTAGATATCTATCTGTTAGATATCTATGTATAGATATGTATCTGTTAGATATCTATGTATAGATATCTATCTGTTAGATATCTATGTACAGATATCTATCTGTTAGATATCTATGTGTTAGATATCTATGTATAGATATCTGTGTATAGATATCTAACTGTTAGATATCTGTCGGTTAGATATCTATGTGTTAGATGTCTATGTGTTAGATGTCTATGTGTTAGATGTCTATGTGTTAGATGTCTATGAGTTAGATATCTATGTGTTAGATATCTATCTGTTAGATCTCTATGTGTTAGATATCTATCTGTTACATATCTATCTGTTAGATATCTATCTGATAGATGTCTATCTGTGAGATATCTATGTCTTTGATATCTATCTGTTAGATATCTATGTGTTAGATATCTATGTATAGATATCTATCTGTTACATATGTATGTGTTAGATATCTATGTGTATAGATATCTATATGCCAGCTATCTATCTGTTAGATATCTGTTTTAGATATCTATGTGATATCTATGCCTAGATATCTGTCTGTTAGATATCTATGTGCTAGATATCTATCTGTTAGATATCTATGTGTAGATATCTATCTGTTAGATGTCTATGTGTTGGATATCTATCTGTTAGATATGTATGTGTTAGATATGTATGTGTTAGATATCTATCTGTTAGATATCTATGTGTTAGATATCTATATGTTAGATATCTATGTGTTAGATATCTATGTATAAATATCTATGTGTTAGATATTTATGTATAGATATCGATGTGTATAGATATCTATCTGTGAGTTATCTATGTATAGATATCTATGTGATAGATATCTATCTGTTTGATATCTCTGTGTTAGATATCTATCTGTTAGATATCTATGTGTTAGATATCTATCCGTTAGATATCTATCCGTTTAATATCTATCCGTTAGATATCTATCCGTTAGCTATCTATCCGTTAGATATCTATGTGTATAGATATCTATCTGTTAGATATCTATGTGTATAGATATCTATCTGTTAGATATCTATGTGTATACATATCTATCTGTTAGATATCTATATGCTAGATATCTATCTGTTAGATATCTGTGTTAGATATCTATGTGATATCTATGCCTAGATATCTATCTATTAGATATCTATGTATAGATATCTATCTGTTAGATATCTATGTATAGATATCTATCTGTTAGATATCTATGTATAGATATCTATCTGTTAGATATCTATCTGTTAGTTATCTAGGTATAAATATCTATGTGTGAGATATCAATCTGTTAGATATCTAAGTATAGATATCTATCTGTTAGATATCTATGTGTTAGATATCTATGTATAGATATCTATCTGTTAGATATGTATGTGTTAGATATCTATGTGTTAGATATCTATATGTTAGATATCTATGTGTTAGATATCTATATGTTAGATATCTATGTGTTAGATATTTATGTATAGATATCGATGTGTATAGATATCTATCTGTCAGATATCTATGTGTATAGATATCAATCTGTTTGATATATATGTGTTAGATATCTATCTGTTAGATATCTATGTGTTAGATATCTATCCGATAGATATTTATCCGTTAAATATCTATCCGCTAGATATCTATCTGTTAGATATCTATGTATATATATCTATCTGTTTGATATCTATGTGTTAGATATCTTTCTGTCAGATATCATGTGTTAGATATGTCTCTGTTAGATATCTATGTGTTAGATATCTATCTGTTAGATAGCTATGTGGTAGATATCTATCTGTTACATATCTATCTGTGAGATATCTATCTGATAGATATCTATCTCTTAGATATCTATCTGTTAGATATCTATGTGTTAGATATCTATGTATAGATATCTATGTGTTAGAAATTTATGTGTTAGATATCTATCTTCTAGATATGTAAGTATAGATATCTATCTGTTAGATATCTATGTATAGATATCTATATGCTAGATATCTAGGTATAGATATCTATCTGCTAGATATCTAGGTATAGATATCTATCTGCTAGATATCTATGTGTTAGATATCTATCTGCTAGATATCTATGCGTTAGATATCTATCTGCTAGGTATCTAGGTATAAATATCTATGTGTGAGATATCAATCTGTTAGATATATATGTATAGATATCTATGTATAGACATCTATATGTTAGATATCTATGTATAGACATCTATCTGTTAGATATCTATGTGATAGATATCTATCTGTTTGATATCTCTGTGTTAGATATCTATCCGTTACATATCTATCCGTTAAATATCTATCCGTTAGATATCTATCCGTTAGATATCTATGTGTATATATATCTATCTGTTAGATATCTATATGCTAGATATTTATCTGTTAGATATCTGTGTTAGATATCTATGTGATATCTATGTGTAGATATCTATCTGTTAGATATCTGTGTATAGATATCTATCTGTTAGATATCTATGTGTTAGATATGTATGTGTTAGACATGTATCTGTTAGATATCTATGTGTTAGATATCTATGTGTTAGATATCTACGTATAGATATCTATGTGTTAGATATCTATCTGTTAGATATCTATGTATAGATATCTATGTGTGAGATATCTATCTATTAGGTATCTATGATATCTATGTACAGATATCTATCTGTTAGATATCTATGTATAGATATCTATGTGTTAGATATCTATCTGTTAGATATCTATGTGTTAGATATCTATGTATAGATATCTACCTGTTAGATATCTTTGCATAGATATCTATCTATTAGATCTCTATCTGTTAGATATCTATGTATAGACATATATCTGTCAGATATCTATGTATAGATATCTATGTATAGATATCTATGTGTGAGATATCTATCTGTTAGGTATCTATGATATGTATGTATAGATATCTATCTGTTAGATTTCTATGCATAGATATCGATGTGTTAGATATCTATCTGTTAGATATTTATGTATAGATATCTATCTGTTAGATATGTATGTGTTAGATATCTATCTGTTAGATATCTATGTATAGATATCTATCTGTTAGATATATATGTGTTAGATATCTATGTGTTAGATATCTATGTATGGATATCTATGTATAGATATCTATGTGTTAGATATCCATCTGTTAGATATCTATGTGTTAGATATCCATCTGTTAGATATCTATGTGTTAGATATCTATGTATAGATATTTATCTGTTAGATATCTTTGTATAGATATTTATCTGTTATATCTCTATCTGTTAGATATCTATGTATAGACATATATCTGTCAGATATCTGTGTATAGCTATCTACGTGTTAGATATCTATCTGTTAGATATTTATGCATAGATATCTATCTGTTAGATATTTGTGCATAGATATCTATCTGTTAGTTATTCATGTATAGATATCTATCTGTTAGATATGTATGTGTTCGATATCTATCTGTTAGATATCTATGTATTAGATATCCATTTGTTAGATATCTATGATATCTATGTATAGATATCTATCTGTTAGATATCTATATGTTAGATATCTATCTATTAGATATCTATGTATAGATATATATCTGTTAGATATTTATGTATAGATATCTACGTGTTAGATATCTATGTATAGATATTTGATATCTATCTGTTAGATATGTAAGATATCTATCTGTTAGATATCTATGTATAGATATCTACGTGTTAGATATCTATGTATAGATATCTACGAGTTAGATATCTATGTATAGATATCTACGTGTTAGATATCTATCTGTCAGATATCTATGTATAGATATCTATCTGTTGGATATGTATATATAGATATCTATCTATTAGATATCTATGTGTTAGATATCTATTTGTTAGATATCAATCTGTTAGATACCTATGTGTTAAATGTCTATGTATAGATATATATGTGCTAGATATCTAGGTATAGATATCTATATGTTAGATATCTATGTGTTAGATATCTATGTATAGATATCTATCTGTTAGATATCTATGTGTTAGATATCTATGTGTAGATATCTATGTGTGAGATATCTATCTGCTAGATATCTATGTGTTGATATCTATCTGCTAGATATCAATGTGATAGATATCTATGTGTTAGATATCTATCTGTTAGATATCTATGTATTATATATCTATGTATAGATATCAATATGTTAGATATCTATGTGTTAGATATCTATCTGTTAGATATCTATCTATGTATAGATATCTATGTGTTAGATATCTATGTATAGATATTTGTCTGTTAGATATCTATGTATAGATATCTATCTGTTAGATATCTATCTGTTGGATATCTATTTATAGATATCTATCTGTTAGATAATCTATGTGTAGATATCTGTGTTAAATATCTATCTATTAGATATCTATGTGTTACATATCTATGTGTTAGATATCTATGTATAAATATCTATGTGTTAGATATCTATCTGTTAGATATCTTTGTATAGATATCTATCTGTTAGATATCTATGTATAGACATATATCGGTCAGATATATATGTATAGATATCTACGTGTTAGATATGTATCTGCTAGATATCTATGTATAGATATCTATCTGGTAGAAATCTATGTGTTCGATATCTATCTGTTAGATATCTATATTTTCGATATCTATCTGTTAGATATCTATGCATAGATATCTATCTGTTAGATATCTAACTGTTAGATATCTATGTGTAGATATCTAACTGTTAGATATCTATGTGTTAGATATCTATGTGCTAGATATCTAAGTATAGATATCTATATGATAGATATCTATGTGTTAAGTATCTATGTATAGATATCTATGTGTTAGATATCTATGTATAGATATCTATGTGTTAGATATCTATCTGTTAGATATCTATGTGTAGATATCTATCTCTTAGATATCTATGTGTTAGATATCTATCTCTTAGATATCTATGTATAGACATCTATCTCTTAGATATCTATGTATAGACATCTATCTGTTAGATATGTTAGATATATATCTGTTAGATATGTTAGATATATACCTGTTAGATATCTATGTGTTAGACATGTATCTATTAGATATCTATGTATAGATATCTATGTGCTAGATATCTAGGTATAGATATCTATATGTTAGATATCTTCGTGTTAGATATCTATCTGTTAGATATCTATGTATAGATATCTGTGTTAGATATATGTGTTAGATATCTATCTGTTAGATATCTACGTATAAATATCTATGTGTTAGATATCTACCTGTTAGGTATCTATGATATCTATTGGTAGATATCTATCTGTTAGATATCTGTGTATAGATATTTATCTGTTAGATATCTATGTATGGATCTCTACGTGTTAGATATCTATCTGTTAGATATCTTTGTATAGATATCTATATGTTAGATATCTATGTATAGACATCTATCTGTTAGATATGTTAGATATATATGTGTTAGATATGCTTCTGTTAGATATCTATGTGTTATATATTTATGTATAGATATATATGTGCTAAATATCTAGGTATAGATATCTATATGTTAGATATCTATTTGTTAGATATCTATGTATAGATATTTATGTGTTAGATATCTATCTGTTAGATATCTACGTATAAATATCTATGTGTTAGATATCTATCTCTTAGATATCTATGTATAGATATCTATGTGTTAGATATCTATGTATAGATATCTATGTGTGAGATATCTATCTGTTAGATATCTATGTATAGATATCTATCTGCTAGGTATCTATGTGATAGATATCTATGTGTTAGATATCTATCTGTTAGATATCTATGTATAGATATCTATATGTTAGATATCTATCTGTTAGATATATATGTATAGATATCTGTCTGTTAGATATTTATGTGTTAGATATCTCTCTGTTAGATATCTATGTGTTGGATATCTATTTGTTAGATATCTATGTGTTACATATCTATCTGTTCGATATCTATGTATAGATATCCATGTGTGAGATATCTATCTGTTAGATATCTATGTATAGATATATATGTGTTAGATATATATGTGTTAGATATCAATCTATTAGATATCTATGTATAGATATCTATGTGTATAGATATCTATCTGTTAGATATCTATGTATAGATATATTTCTGTTAGATATGTTAGATATATATCTGTTAGATATCTACGTATAGATATCTATGTGTTAGGTATCTATCTGTTAGATATCTATGTATAACACATAGATATCTATCACATAGATATCTAGCAGATAGATATCAATACGTAGATATCTAGCAGATAGATATCTATACATAGATATCTAACAGATAGATATCTCACACATAGATATCTATACATAGATATCTTTGTATAGATATGTATTTGTTAGATATCTATCTGTTAGATATCTATGTATAGATATATATTTGTTAGATATCTACGTATAGATATATATCTGTTAGATATCTATGTATAGATATCTACGTGTTAGATATCTATCTGTTAGATATATATGTGCAGATATCTATCTGTTAGATATCTATCTCTTAGATATCTATGTATAGACATCTATCTATTAGATATCTATGTATAGACATCTATCTGTTAGATATTGATGGTGAGGAGGTTATTGGGAAACCTTTCAAAGGAGAATGAAAGAAGCCAAAGAGAGAACATCTTCCATACACGGTGTCTAGTTCAAGAGAAGGTATGTTCCTTGATTATTGATGGAGGGAGTTGCACTAATGTTGCTAGTTCCAGATTGGTTTCAAAACTGAATTTGGAAACCAAACCTCATCCCCGACCATATAAGCTGCAATGGCTTAGTGAAGATGGTGAGATGGCTGTGAATAAGCAAGTGAAAATTTGTTTTTCTATTGGAAACTATCATGATTCTGTTTTATGTGATGTGGTACCAATGGAGGCAAGCCATGTGCTTCTTGGAAAGCCTTGGCAGTTTAACAAAAGGGCTAATCATGATGGATACTCTAACAAGTATTCTTTTGTGCATAATGAGTGGAAAGTTACACTTGTACCTTTATCTCCTAGAGAGGTGTGTGAGGATCAAAACAAAATGAGAGAGAAAAGAGAACAAGAAAAAAAAGAATTGAGAGGAAAACAAAAGAAAAGTGAAAAGAAAGAGAGAAAAGAGAGTTTGTTAGTAAAAGTGAGTGAAGTAAAAAGAGCTTTGCTATCAAAGCAGCTACTTTACATGCTTTATTGCAAAGATCTCAATTTGAATGCTAATGCTTCTAACAAACTTCCTAGTGGAGTTGAATCTGTTTTACAGGAATTTGAAGATGTCTTCCCCAAGGAAATACCACCCGGTTTACCACCTTTGAGTGGGATTGAACATCACATTGATCTAGTTCCTGGAGCTGTATTACCCAATAGGCCAGCCTATCGGAGTAATCCCCAAGAGACCAAGGAGATTCAAAAACAAGTGGAGGACTTAATTCACAAAGGATGGGTCACAGAAAGTTTGAGCCCATGTGTTGTTCCAGTGATTTTAGTGCCTAAGAAGGATGGAACTTGGAGGATGTGTTCTGACTGTAGAGCCATCAACAACATCACCATCAAATATAGACATCCCATTCCCAGGTTAGATGATCTTCTTGATGAGTTGTATGGTTCTTGTTACTTCTCTAAAATTGATTTGAAGAGTGGATATAATCAAATTAGGATTAGAGAAGGTGATGAGTGGAAGACAGCTTTCAAGACAAAATATGGTTTATATGAATGGAAGGTGATGCCCTTTGGGTTAACCAATGCACCTAGTACTTTCATGAGGTTGATGAACCATGTTTTGAGAGGGTTTTTAGGAAAATTTGTGGTAGTTTACTTTGATGATATTCTTGTTTATAGTAAGACTTTAGAGGAGCATTTAGAACACTTGAAATCTGTTTTGCATGTTCTTAGGAAAGATAAGTTGTATGCTAATTTAGAAAAATGCACTTTCTGTCAAGATCATGTGGTTTTCTTGGGATTTGTAGTTAATTCTAGTGGAGTGCATGTAGATAAAGAGAAAATAAAAGCAATCCAAGAGTGGCCAACTCCTAAGAGTGTAAGTGAGGTGAGAAGTTTCCATGGGTTAGCTAGTTTCTATAGAAGGTTTGTGAAGGACTTTAGTACTATTGCTGCACCCCTTAATGAGCTAGTTAAGAAACATGTGGGATTTAAATGGGGGCAAAAACAAGAACAAGCCTTTGTTGCCCTTAAGGATAGGCTCATTCATGCACCCATACTTGCATTGCCTGATTTTGCAAAATCTTTTGAATTAGAATGTGATGCATCTAATGTGGGCATTGGTGCTGTTTTAATGCAAGAAGGCCATCCAATTGCTTATTTTAGTGAGAAGTTAAGTGGAGCTGCACTTAATTATCCTACTTATGATAAGGAACTGTATGCCTTGGTAAGAGCTTTGCAAACATGGCAGCATTATCCTTTGCCCAAAGAGTTTGTGATTCACAGTGATCATGAGTCCTTGAAGTATTTAAAAGGACAAGGCAGGTTGAATAAGAGACATGCCAAATGGGTAGAGTTCCTTGAGCAATTTCCATATGTGATCAAGCACAAGAAGGGTAAGTCTAATGTGGTAGCGGATGCACTATCACGCAGGTATGCTCTTTTCAGTTCCTTGGAAACTAAATTCATTGGTTTTGAGCATATTAAGGAGTTGTATGAACATGATTCTGATTTTTCTCATATCTATCATTCATGTGCACTTGCTGCCCACAATGGTTATTTTAGACAGAATGGGTATTTGCTAAAGGACAAAAGACTTTGTGTGCCTAAAAGTTCTATCAGAGAGTTACTTGTTCAAGAGACACATGAGGGGGGCTTAATGGGTCATTTTGGGGTTCAAAAGACCTTAGACATATTGCATGAGCATTTTTATTGGCCACACATGAAACATGATGTGCATAAGTGGTGTGAAAAGTGCATTGTTTGTAAAAGATCAAAATCAAGGGTCATGCCACATGGTTTGTATACTCCTTTGCCTATTCCTGATTGCCCTTGGACTGACCTTTCCATGGATTTTGTTTTAGGTATGCCACGATCTAAAAGTGGCAAAGATTCCATTTTTGTTGTGGTTGACAGGTTCTCTAAGATGGCTCATTTCATACCATGCAGAAAGGTGGATGATGCTTGTAATGTGGCAGATTTGTTTTTCAAAGAGGTGGTAAGACTCCATGGAATACCTAGGAGTATTGTGAGTGATAGGGACTCTAAGTTCCTAAGCCACTTTTGGAGGACTTTATGGGGTAAGATTGGTACTAAACTTTTGTTTTCTACTACTTGCCATCCCCAGACTGATGGGCAAACTGAGGTAGTAAACAGAACTCTTTCTTCTCTT
>Ga0209489_108552_pt1 | contig 13801 bp, 2 predicted proteins | sample SiratrowhiteBW_FD_187527 | JGI IMG/M metagenome (GOLD analysis project Ga0209489, IMG submission 187527) | Root nodule microbial communities of legume samples collected from California, USA - Siratro white BW (SPAdes) (version 2) | ecosystem: Host-associated > Plants > Roots > Nodule | place: USA... | reverse complement strand
AAAAAAAGTAAAAAAAAAAAAAAAAAAACAAATATTACATGGCGTAGCGTAAGTGAGAGTGTTCCCCTATATAAGTCATTTACATGTACTTATTCGAGTGAAAGTATAGGAATGACATATTATCTTAGTAGAACAAATAAGAATATTATTGCTTTACATTTATTACAAATAATATATTAAATATATATATTTTTAGACGATAAAAAAATAAAGAAGTAAATAATCAAAACCTTGTTTTAAAAAAGTAGTTACGTATCCAAGATTGTCGTGCATATAGAAATATCTACAATGGTCACATAATAATGAGTTATAAAAAATTAAAATATGAACTAAATGTTAAAGATAGATTTTTTTCTTGTAGATATTTCTATATGGACAATCTTTTATTATTTAACTTAGCAAGTAGTTCTTTATTTATTTATGTGATAGTTTTATAATTTTATAACATTTCTTATTAACAATTTTAATAAAAAATATTTTGAATAAAAAAATATAATTTCAAATCTTAAAATGATTCATAAACTAAGGAAAGAGAATTGTTTTAGTTTGAGCCAAAAAAAACTTTTGCTTGAGGTCATGTAGAATAGGTTTGTATCCAATATAATTTTACAAAATCAAGGTCCAAATATTAACATATATTACAAGGATTAGAGTGTTTTTAAAAAGTTTCAGATACATCATACTTAATCTATATATAACTAGTTACATGGCAACAAAAAAAAAATACAACTAAATTAATAACTTATATTTCTCTGGGTGTTTCTAAACATGTAACTGTATTTTGTTCATGTACATAATACCTTCATCACAATTCATAATATAATAAGAAAAGTAAGAATAAACGAATAACATAATATTTCAATATGTGGAAGTAAAATGAAATAAAAGAAATAGATTTACAATTCATATTATATTATAAATTTAAGAATTTAAATATCAACCCTCAAATAAAATACAAATAAGTCTACCATCCCATCACAATTATTTATACTTCTTTCCAAGCATATTAACTTCATTCAAATTCATTTGCAATCATCTCACATCGATTTTCTTCATATCCTCAATAATATTATTTCATTTTAATCAAAATAATTATATATAAACTTATTATTTAATTATGACACGTATCATTTTATTTCAATCGTACTAAAAATTTCTTTTCAATCTCTAATTTTTTAGTTTCATTTCAATCAAACACATGACCATATATAATTCAGTCATATTGATTTCATTTCGATCTTAAAATTATTTTAAGAGGTAACCAGTAATAATAATCATAATTGTTATTAATATTGTTGTTAGTGTTCGTTCAGAGGAATTAAGCAAATTAAGTCTATAAGAATCCAATTCCTTAATTACTAACAAAAAGATAAACGGAAGCAAAAGTAAGGTGGAAGAATTTTTATGTTTTTTTTTTTTCTATATTTTAATATGAAGAGATATTACAAAGAATAATAATTGTCTACGCCTCATCATCACACACTCTCAGTAAAATGTGTTAGGGTTTAAGCTTTGACGAAGTCAAGGACATGAGGAACGTGTAGAGCCTTCAACCAATCGGTGCCAGAGCCAAGTCCAGCCTTGAGGAACTGACCAGGAGTGAACTGGGCAGCTTCTTCGCGGGAAATGATACCACGGTAACCCTTCCACTTGATCCTTCCATTCACAGCGGCACCAGGTCCAGCGTTGTTGTACTCTGCGTAGTACAATGTGTCTTCGAAGTGCTCACCCATCCATGGGCACCATCCTTCGGGGTGAAGGAAGTCACCGATGGTAGATTCCATCACCACCGTCCTTGAGTATGCCTTCCATGGCCTACCCAAGTACGACTTGATTTGGAACCTCACTGGGAAGAGCTCAGCTTCCGGAACAATCTCGCAGCCCTGGAGAACAATTCCTGTGTCCATGTTCTTTGCGGATGTGCCGTCGGCGGTAACGGTGTTGAACTGGTCGTCAAGGGGCTTCCTGACGATGATGACGGAGTGCTGGATCACGGTGGGTGAGGTTCCGAAGATGAAGTCGATGGTGCCGGAGATAACGCAGTTGCGGTAGAATTGCCTGTTGGTTTGGGCGTACAAGGTGTCTTGGTAACCCAAAATGTGGCAACCAACCACTGCTGACATGTCTCCCTGGTTCCTGAAAGCAACGGCTTGGTGTCCCTCAGGTCCGGCGGTGTTCTGGAAGGTCATTGCCTTAGCAATGAAGCCCTGAGCAGTGTTGGCAAAAGTGGCAGTTTGCATTGTCTTGACACCATCACGGAAGTTCTTGCTACCAGTCACAATGGTCTTTCCGGGGCCATCACCGTAGAGGAGAATATTGACGGCGTTCTTGGGAACGGTGATGTATTCATCATAGACACCAGCCTTAACATAGATGTTATATCTACCCTGGAAGTTGTTGGGGTAAGAAGCAATTGCCTCGGCAATGGTTTTGAACTGACCAGAACCGTCCTGGGCAACTACGACATTGGGTGTGACGTGTGCTCTCCATCCTTTGCGTTCAAGCTGAGCCAAGAGCTTGCGGTCTGAGGCAGAGAACCAAGTGGGGTACCCATCCTTGCTCAGAAGACGGCGGGAGGCCGGTTTAAGGTTTAACTTCAACCCGAATTTCTCGAGGATGTGTGACAAACCACTCACGATATCAAGGGTGATGGCGGTGAGTTTCTGGACCTGGTCTAAGCTACCTGTCTGCAACTGCTCCTTGATCTTCTTCTCACCTTCATTGCCGTCGTCTAAACCTTCCATGCAGGCCTGCTGGTATGAGATAACTGAGCTAAGCCAGTTCTTGAAATCAGCGGTTTGGTCATGGACGCCTTGGACGTTGTTGTTGTGCACCATGTCAATGCTGAGCTGAAGACTCTGGATGGAGGATTGCAACAGGTCCTTGCAATCATCAAGGGCCATCTTAGTGCCGTTGTTGTTGCCTCCGTACTCGGTTGTGAGCTTGTCACTCATGTTGAAGGCTTTGATGACGCTGTCCATGGTGGCTTTCACGGCCGTGGCGATGTAAGCCTTGGGGTCAGCTGTGTCAAGACCCTTGACGGAGCTGAGAGTGTCATGGCAGAGTTTTTGGTCATCGGTGTTTTGACAGATAATCTCGACGGATTTTTGGTTGGATTGGATGGCGTGTTCGTCAGCCTTCCTGTTAACGGTGACCACAACCCCAATTGCAACACCTACCACGAGGATGAGGGAAACAGCGGAGATAATTATTTTTCCAGACATCTTTTATTTTTGTGCCTTTGATCTTCTTTTCTCCAAGAAGATTATAGGCTTATTGCTCCTCCCCTTCGAAGGTAGGGGAGGCTATTGTTGAGATGCTGGTGAAGAATGATGACTTGGGGGTGAGTTTATATAGTGCTCCTTCCACCCTTTTTCACCATTAAATCCAACAAACTCTATAATTGGCCTTCAGTACTTGTGGTTCAACCTATATTTGGAGAGACTATTTGTAGTTGATCCAGTGCTTTCTTCTAGGAACGTGGAACTGTGTCATGGCAGAAGAATGTAGAAAACTTCTATACCCATTTGTTCCTATTATTTTCATTATTAAGTTACTAGTATTCCGGTGGGATGTGTAAACTTAATCTAACCATTTGTTTTAATTCTTATGTCTTTTATACATATTTTAATTTTTATAAAATTTGTTTGAAATTCCCAATTATAGTTGTGATAATTAATTATTAATTATAAGTACAATTGTAGTGATAACTACATCCATCCTCAAAATTAATTAGAAAAATTAGAATTTACTTAGTAATAAGTTGGAAAATATTATCCATATCACATAAGTATAAAAAGATTTTATTACAATCAAATCACAATATATATATATATATATATATATATATATATATATATAATATAATATAACAAAACTGCTAAATAATATAATAAATCCTAAATATGTTTACGGTTTGAATATATTAAAGGATGCATAATTTTTTTTATAATCGTGTTATTTTTAAGAGTTTCTCAAAGAAAATGATATATATGTACCAAAAGATAATCACAATTCTTTTTCTTAGCTTTATTTAATAATTCGACTCTTTTTTTTTGTGTGTGTTACACTTAATTCATTTGGGCACCCAAAAAAAAGTTATTTGATCTTTTTTACGACTTATTTGATGGTGTTTGTTTAGATTTCCTTATATGACTAAAAATTAAATTCTCCCATCTTATATGCTCTTTTCATTATACAAACAGAAAATATAAAGTGGAAAGTAGAAAATGAATGAATAAAGTGGAAAAGTACATTTTAGTTGTAGAAATAAAATGAATAATTCAATCAAAACAATATTCATCATTTTCGTAGAATTATATCAAAACGAAAGATGATATTACGATGATTTTCATTTTTCTTTTATTTGATATGGATTTAGACCTTTTTACGTTTACTTTCTTATATCCCTTTTACATTTTCTCGTTTCCTTAGTCATATAATTCGTTTGATTTTTTGGTTTTGTATCTCATCCTTTCTTCCACTCTGAACATATCTCATAGTCTGAAAGGGAAAAACTAACACATTAGTACCACTTGGATAGAAGAAAATTTGTGATAAAAAAAATCTTTGAAGAATATTTAGTTATGGCTGATAATTGGGCAATTTGTTTACTCAACTATTGGACTCTGGGTAGCTCTAACAACAGTGTTGGTTGTATTTGCATGCTGAACACCATTTTTTATAAGAAAAGAGACGTTATATATTTATAAAATAGTAATTAAGGTACCTAGTTTCCATACAACCTGACCTAAATACGTATCTTAAATGATGAAACAAGTAGAAACAACCCACAAACACTATCACACCCAGCACCAGCACCGAGTCTGGTTAAGAAATTACATTGTAAGACCGTCACCTCCCACTTTTCATGATTAGCACGCTGTTTGAATTTGATTTCTGTATTGTTATTTAGCTATGTTTTGTTAAAAGAGAATGTAAATTATCTAATAAGTTCGGACCTATAATTAATAATACAACAATTAATTATAACTTATAAAATACATCTCTCATTATACAAATAACCAAAAAGAAAATTTAAATGCTCTAACTACATGCCTAGGCCGATGTAATTTGGTGTCATCGTGGGAAATGTTAAAATTGGTCCTAAATCACTTTTAAATTTACTATGTAAGGTCCTCAACCACAAGCTTAGAAGGAGATTATTTAGTCTTCCAACACATAATTCAGTATGAATTAAGAAGGTAGTTTAAGATAACAAAATAGCTAACAGAGGAGACTAATAAATATCAATATGGCTTAGCAGTCGAGATTGAGGTGACTTCTAGGTTCTAATACGACTTCTTTCTTGAGTTATGTACGAGGTGGCATGTAGGCCATAATCTTTCTCGGGTTATGCACGAGGTGGCTTGTAGGCCACAATATGACTTCTCCGTCGAGTTATGTACGAGGTAGCTTGTATGTCTTAGTAAAACTTTTTTTTATCGAATTAGGCAGTAGTTGGCTTATAGGACCAAATATGTTTTTTTTTTGTCAGGTTATGCATGAGGTAACTTGTAGGCCCTAATATGAATTCTTTTGTTGGGTTATGCATAAGATGGCTTGTAAGGTTTAATATGACTTCTTTGTCGGGTTATGGACAAGGTGACTTGTAAGTCCTGATTTGATTTATTTGCTGGATTATACACAAGGTGACTTGTAGACCCCCAATACAACTTCTTTGTTGGATTTATGCACAATGTAACCTGTAGGTCCCAATACGACTTCTTTGTTCAGTTATGCATGAGATGACTTCTAGGCTCCAATACAACTTTCTTTTGTCAAGTTATGCGCAAAGTGACTCATCAGTCTTGTTATGATTCATGTGTTAAGTAGTTTATTAGTCCCAACCTGGCTTATCAACCTTGATTTATTATCCTGTGTGCTAAGTGGTTTATTAGTCATGATTTATATCCATATGCTAGTGACCTATCAATCTTGATTTATTTAGCCTATGAGTTAATGGGCATTGATCCTGACTTCAGTTAATTATATTAATCTATATTTTAATGTCACATAATTTTAAAATGGATTTTATCTTCTTGTTGAAAAAAAATCAAATTAGAATTTTCAATTTAGTCTGATTATGGCACATCATATTATATATAAGATAAAAGGATTAGAACCTGGAATAGAAGAAGAGTTTTGATTCATTATCTTATTGTTTTTGTCATTTCCTAATTAATGGTCTCTGCAAAGAATAAGAGAGAAGAGTGTGTACAAACTGCTCCCAAAGTCAAAAGCATCTACAGAGAACTGCCTTCTTTATTCTTTAATAGAATAGAATAACAACTGACTCTGGACAGTTGTAAGGACTCTTCTGTATATTAGAAATGAATAATGGACTCAGTCCACCTATTATTAGCTGACCTAATAAATATTCACACAATATAAACAATATTATTATTTTATGTAACCAAATAAATAATAACAATAATGATTACATAATATTTTGACAAATTTGTTAATCTAGACAAATTATTAATTTATATATATCTACAAAATAAATATTCCAACACATGCTTGTCATTTAAAATACAATAGTCAGCTATGACCCAATGTTGTTTTAACTTAACAAACTTTTAAGGTTTAGCTCTTCCAAAACTGAAGTATAATTAGGTTTTTTTTTTTTTTTTGTCTCAAAACGCTTGAGCTTGGGCTTGTATACTGTTAGTTAGCCTAATTTTCCGTTAAAAAGAAATCCAATTTATCTAATGAATTAGTTATTGGGCCTACTGATAGAGAGATTTAATAAAATTATTCAGAATCTTAGACAAAAATAAGAAGATATTTTATTTGTGGTACTTGAAATCGATTGAGAAAAATACAAGCTTTAAGATTAGATAATATTAATTAAGATTTAGAAGATAACACTAGGGCTTGTAAAATACACATCTCATTATGAACAAACACAAAATTCTTGATGCTATAGCTAGAAGTCCTAAGAATCAAACCGGTGTACTTTTGGCTAGAACAATCTCAAACTATAAGCAGATTGTAGCACTATAAAGAAACATTATTTGCCTTCAAAAGACGAATTCCATGCAAATAGAAATTATGTTATTATTGATTTCTCATAAGAAAGCTTCCGCATTTTCCATTGCTTTTGCCTTATGATCCAATATGGGTTCTATCTACTCCATTGGTACTCCTAGACATACTAACCAATCTTAATGTCTTCTTCTTCTCATAATATGGTTTGATATGGTTTTATACTCCTTCGTTCATCCTTCTAGTTTGTGTATGATACCATCTACATTTGAAAATAAAACCACTACAAAAAAAATGTATCAAATAAACTTTCAAATAATAGTGTTAGTTAAAGTCTAACTTTATCACAGTTACATACAAATGCTTCAATTTTTTTAAAATTGAAAAAATGTAGAATCATTTTAAATTTAATTTTATATTATGTAAAACTTAGATGTAGATAACTCACATTCATTACAAGAATAGAGTTAGCTTAGCCAACTCTAAACAATGCTAAGATTTTAAGGAGCAAAAGTATTTGTGTTAGTATTCAATTAGGGTCAACTAAGTGGACCTTAATAAATTTTGATTAATGCTAAACACAACACTAATTGAGTTGACTTAATCAATTCTAAACTCAGGCTAACTATTTTTAAATTTTTGTAATAAGTAAAAATATTTGTGTTAGTGAGTGATATTGTCTTAATTGACCTTAAATGAAATAAATATTAAAAATAAATAAGGCTTTTAATAAATAAGGTTAACGCTTATCTTATTTATTTTTAGCCTTATGTACTATTATTTTTATTTATTTAAGTTAATATCAATTAGACTAACATTAATCTTATTTATTTAAGTTAACATTGATTAAACTGATATTATAATAATATATTTTTAATATTTATTTAAGTTAGCCTTGACTAAATTGATCCTTATTTTTGTATACACCATGAATAAGAATTATAGATTATTTTTAATTCAAAATCTTATAAAGACGATAAATCTTTTCACTTTCATTTTTATATATAAACTTCCGCACATTCATCTTTTTCATCTATACTCAATTATTTTATCTATAATTATCTTCTTCATTCATATTTATATCTTTCATCTATCTTTATATTTTTCATCCACATTCATCTCTTTCGATTCAAAACTTATTTTTTTTTTCTTTTTGTTAAAAATTAAGGCCTAGACATTATACACGAAACATTTTTATAAATTATTCTCATTATAGTATCTTCACACTGATGTAAACTAAATTAATATTAAAAATAAATTTCATTACATATATTAAATTAAATAAATTTTAAAATAAAAACACATTAGTATCAGTTTGATACTAAGGTACTTTAATTAAAAATTAATAATAAATTAACATCAACACTATTTACAATCAATACTAAAAAAAGTTAAGGTTAATGAATAAATATCTATCTTTTTAGAGTCGCTGAATGTGTGACGCAAATTCAATGTTATTAACTAATTAGTTAGTGTTGACTTTTACTTATTAGCGTACCAAGACCAATATATATTTTCTTGCATAACCAAAAGAGAACCTACAACTATCAATCTAATATTACCCTATCATTATCCATTGCCGCATTCTCTACCTATCATCAACTTAATTTTACTTTTATCTGTACTCAAATAACCTTACCTAATTTAGCATTATAATGCAGTATGCACAAAATCTGACGCGTTGTCTCTATCTCTACCACAATTTGCTCTTTCACCTATAACTCAATAGTAAGCATGTTTTCGAACATACGCAACAATCATGAAAAAGAGGTTTTTTTTTTTTTAATTTTATTAGTTATCCATATCTACGTTTTTACTTGTGTTATTTCTTTAAAAGTTATGTTATTTTTATGATTTCATATGCACCAAAGAATTGCTATATATACATATACATATACATATACATATTAAAATATGAAATCTTTTATTGCTTTTGTTTGTCAAATAACAGTGGTTCGGATTTTTCGAACTGATACAAGAGATTCTAAACACAACTTTGATATCTTATGGATGAAAAATAGGTGCACATCAAGTATATATATATATATATATATGTGTGATTCTTAAGTCCATACTCTTTAATTCAACGTCCACCTGCATATGACGCATGCATTCATAACTGTGAGTCACCAACTAGAGAAAAAGTTTGATAACCCTTAGTTTGTGGCCAAGATAAAAGGAAAACAACGGAAGGCCTGTAACAAGGGTTGAGAGGGAGGCACGTCTTGTCATATCTAAGAGAGTTAGAGCCTCTGGCTTGGGAGGTGCGCTCCATTGAAGAACGCATGAGTGTTTGTAAATTAGGAAGTTCATATTTGTATTTCTGCATACAGGTTTCTATCAATTGGTATTAAACAGGTGCTTAAGTTATGAAACTGTTATATTGTTTGTTCAGGACTTGTTAAAGGGCTAGTGCACAACCATCCCATGTGGGCATTTAGGTTGTGAAGCGTGACAAATGTTAGGATTCAAATGTAAGATATATGGTAGTTGACCCTCGCAATAGGTGTATGGGATTCATAAGGGCTTGAGTCTTCAACTATAATTAATGTCTATCTTTAGTGCTGTTGTTCTCCTCAGGTCTTAACCATTTGTAATTTCATTCTTAACTGAACCAAAGGAGGAAAATAGGGGCATAAATCGTATGCCAAGTCTTTTTCATTATAATTTTTTTAGAGTAGTCCGAACGAACTACGTCAATTGCAAGATGAAATTCAATTCTACAAGCTGGAAATTGGGGCACAAAGTACAAAACAAACAGAAGGTTTCAATGTATGGTGGATGACGCAATCAATAATTCAAAAACACTGGTGGGAAACTTCATGTTTAGTGAGTGCATTAAAATAAGAATATGCACCTTGTATCATTTAAGATCATATTAAGTTATATCTACTACTTCAAACTTCCAGCGTTCTTGAGAGCAGCGTTCTTGAGAGCATACTTGTTATATCTATATCATGTCAAACAAGATCCCGTTTAGGAAACCAACCGTAGTTTCAAGATCTAACAAAATTCCAGTTACAAAGATGAAACATTTACATTCTAGATAAGCATCTTGAAAGAAAGAATAGAGTTAAGAGAGTGCTTATAGGTTGACAACCTTAAGTGACATTCTACCCAGTTGACAACCGCACGTGATTTTAGTTTCACTTTCATTCCGTTTCACCCCCCAACATTTCAATTTCACTTTCATTCCCTTTCAATCCACCCATCTTTTTATTTACATAGACGGCACCGGATTTACATGTAATTTGGTCATTGGATTTGTAAATCCTAAACCAAACTAGTGATAACTGTTCTTGCAATTTCGTCGTTTTATTTGTAAACCCTTCACTTTGGTAATCATTATTGTTAGTCTAATTTTGTCATTGTACTTATAAAGTCTTAACTTTGACAATGATTATGGTTTTTCATTGTGGGACTGAGTGTTTAACGTTATGTGTATAAGTGTTTAACGTTATGTATATAAGTGTTTAACTGGGAATTGTACTGCTTATGAGTAGACAGTACTGAAAAGCCCACTGCAACGTTTGAGACTTCTAACTGTTTAATCTTATATATTTAAGTGTTTAACTGGAAATTACTTTCTGATCACACTTCCAACCGACCATCTAAGTGCGTCAATGGCCACCCAAACTGAAGTATTCACATGTTTTCAATTGTGGGACGAATAAACAGGTCTGCCATTCGTTGATCCTATAACTCTCTATCACTACCATAACTAAGTAATAGCTGGTACTCAAATACCCATTGCCACTACTGGACAATTTAAGTGTTTAACCTTATGTGGTTAAGTGTTTAACTACGCATCAGTTTCTGACCACACACTCAGAGAACCATCTAAGTACACCCCTGATCTCACAGCCATATGTTAAATTGACATCTTTAACATTGTACGACTACGATTCAGCGTTCCTCACCACGTTTTTCTTGTCGCCGTCACCTCCCACCGCTCCCAACAACTGTCGAGCGCAATCAAAGGTTCTTGTTTTTTCCCTCAAAGAGTGTGCAAATACCAACCGTGAAGCACCCAAAAACCTTTGGTTTTTTTCTCACACACAGCTTCTCCTACGATTTAGTGTTCCTCACCACGTTTTTTCTCGTCGCCATCGCCGTCGCCCTCCACCGCTCCCAATGGTCATCGAGCGCAACTAAAGATTCTTACTTTTTCTCTCAAAAAGTATGCAAATACCAAGCACGAAATATTGGTTTTCAAATGATAAACGCGAATGACCTTCCTATGTTTTGTAAAATTTGAACAATGGGACCATTACGCTCCTGTGGTGCCATTTATCATTTCTACTCCTATAGTACCACGTCACAAAAAAAATGTCACATTATCATTTCTACTCTTATAGTACCACGTCAAAAAAAAATGTCACATTACAATTGTAATATGATAGTAGTACACGTGGATTGGCAAATAAAGATTTTCCTAGAGTTAAAACATACGGATAAAATAATAGTGACGAAGAAGACCTACGATAACTTAGAAAGTATTCATTGCAACATTTATTTGACTAACAATAATAATAAATCTTTATTTTCAGCTATGATAATTTACCTATTCTCATCTCCAAAATGCAATCCGTTTCGTCAGCATCATCCTTAAAAATTAATTAATGACTTCAACAGTAAATTTTGCAGTTTCTTTTCATCTTCTATGGCCTGTCCCATTTCCTCTGTAGCCATAATAAGAATGTTTTTATCGTCGGAACATTCCGTCATTAATGACTTCAAGCCATCAATTCCTTCTTATATCGTAAATCAGTAACATTAGATAACAAGTTGGATTTCTTGGGCTTTTTCCTAAGAGTAATTATTATTATTAGCGTACGTTCATAGGAATTAAGCAGATTAAGTCTATAAGTATCGAATTCCTTAATTGCAACAAAAAAAATAAACGGAAGGAATGGAAGAATTTTTATGTTTTTTTTTTCTATATTTTAATACGAAGAGATATTACAAAGAATGATAATTGTCTACGCCTCATCATCACACACTCTCAGTAAAATGTATTAGGGTTTAAGCTTTGACGAAGTCAAGAACATGAGGAACATGAAGAGCCTTCAACCAATCGGTTCCAGAGCCAAGTCCAGCCTTGAGGAATTGGCCAGGAGTGAACTGGGCAGCTTCTTCGCGGGAAATGATACCACGGTAACCCTTCCACTTGATCCTTCCATTCACAGCGGCACCAGGTCCAGCGTTGTTGTACTCTGCATAGTACAATGTGTCTTCGAAGTGCTCACCCATCCATGGGCACCATCCTTCGGGGTGAAGGAAGTCACCGATGGTAGATTCCATCACCACCGTCCTTGAGTATGCCTTCCATGGCCTACCCAAGTACGACTTGATTTGGAACCTCACTGGGAAGAGCTCAGCTTCCGGAACAATCTCGCAGCCCTGGAGAACAATTCCTGTGTCCATGTTCTTTGCGGATGTGCCGTCGGCGGTAACGGTGTTGAACTGGTCGTCAAGGGGCTTCCTGACGATGATGACGGAGTGCTGGATCACGGTGGGTGAGGTTCCGAAGATGAAGTCGATGGTGCCGGAGATAACGCAGTTGCGGTAGAATTGCCTGTTGGTTTGGGCGTACAAGGTGTCTTGGTAACCCAAAATGTGGCAACCAACCACTGCTGACATGTCTCCCTGGTTCCTGAAAGCAACGGCTTGGTGTCCCTCAGGTCCGGCGGTGTTCTGGAAGGTCATTGCCTTAGCAATGAAGCCCTGAGCAGTGTTGGCAAAAGTGGCAGTTTGCATTGTCTTGACACCATCACGGAAGTTCTTGCTACCAGTCACAATGGTCTTTCCGGGGCCATCACCGTAGAGGAGAATATTGACGGCGTTCTTGGGAACGGTGATGTATTCATCATAGACACCAGCCTTAACATAGATGTTATATCTACCCTGGAAGTTGTTGGGGTAAGAAGCAATTGCCTCGGCAATGGTTTTGAACTGACCAGAACCGTCCTGGGCAACTACGACATTGGGTGTGACGTGTGCTCTCCATCCTTTGCGTTCAAGCTGAGCCAAGAGCTTGCGGTCTGAGGCAGAGAACCAAGTGGGGTACCCATCCTTGCTCAGAAGACGGCGGGAGGCCGGTTTAAGGTTTAACTTCAACCCGAATTTCTCGAGGATGTGTGACAAACCACTCACGATATCAAGGGTGATGGCGGTGAGTTTCTGGACCTGGTCTAAGCTACCTGTCTGCAACTGCTCCTTGATCTTCTTCTCACCTTCATTGCCGTCGTCTAAACCTTCCATGCAGGCCTGCTGGTATGAGATAACTGAGCTAAGCCAGTTCTTGAAATCAGCGGTTTGGTCATGGACGCCTTGGACGTTGTTGTTGTGCACCATGTCAATGCTGAGCTGAAGACTCTGGATGGAGGATTGCAACAGGTCCTTGCAATCATCAAGGGCCATCTTAGTGCCGTTGTTGTTGCCTCCGTACTCGGTTGTGAGTGTTGGGAACAACGGGGAATTTACCACATACACATATCTTCACATTGGTAAGATATTGTCCACTTTGGGCTTAAGCCCTCATGGTTTTGCTCTTGGGCACCTCCCAAAAGGCCTCTTACCAATGAAGACTACCCATGTGTATATAAACCCATGTCCAACCTCTTGTTTGAGTGATGTGGGACTTTGTTTGCACCCCAACAAACCTCCCCTCAAACCAAGGATCACAACTTTTTACACCCCGTTACAGCAGAAGCAACCGACCCCTTTTTCCGTACCGCCGTTCACACTTTATACGGGACACGCTTGCCTGAAATCACCATCAGGAAGACTTTCGATACAGGGTCAAACC
>Ga0209489_108551_pt1 | contig 13803 bp, 6 predicted proteins | sample SiratrowhiteBW_FD_187527 | JGI IMG/M metagenome (GOLD analysis project Ga0209489, IMG submission 187527) | Root nodule microbial communities of legume samples collected from California, USA - Siratro white BW (SPAdes) (version 2) | ecosystem: Host-associated > Plants > Roots > Nodule | place: USA... | reverse complement strand
TCTCTTTCCTTTATAGTGAGATTTCATATTAAAAAATAATTGCTTTAATAACCGTAATACAACAATTTATAGGAATGGACATAGTTTTTTTTTTTTTTTTTTTTCAAATTGTTATATATATCACACATGGTGATAATTACTAGAAAAATACACTAAACCAAAATATTGGCTATAGGAAAAACCTAAACTAAAAATATAATTAGAATTCAATTTAACCAGAAGATATAAGTTTTTCTCTTAAATCCCTTCCGTCACTGTCTAACATAAGAAATTCATTCATAATCAAACAAACTTTGATCTGCTTTATGTTCTCTTATCCAATGATCATAAGGTGCTCTGCACAATGCCACAAGCTGCTCTGCACCACCATGAAAAAAAGCACCAAGCGCTGTCTTCCATAGCACAAAGCCAAGGCTACTCTGCTCCAATGACACCGCTGGATCTACAATGCTATGGAAAAATACAATGCTATGGACACCACAGTGAAAAATACAATGCTATGGACACCACAAGAGCAACAGCAGGAAGCGGTCCAAGGAGAAGAATCTGAGAGTGAAGGGAAAAAAGTCACGAGTTGATGAAATTTTGGTGTTCCTCTTATTTAAACTAGAAAGATTTTTGTACCATGTGCATAAATGAGAGTTGTATGCTCTGGGCTTAATAATGTAGGAGAGAGTGACTCAGAGAATCTTATAAACCATTTAGAGTATTCTTTTTAATTACTATGTTTATTACAAAAATCTCTTCATATTTTCAATTTTATAATGCCTCAAAAGAAATACTGAAATCAACTATACAAAGTTTTTAAGACGGTGGTTCAAAGAAAAAGTATTTTTAAGAAAACATTTTAAATACAACAAACAAAAATGACTTCATTGACAGGTGTGTTATGAAGGAAATACCGCTTGTGGGGAGGAAGTTTACTTGGTATAGACCGAACGGGACTTCTAAGAGTAGACTTGATAGAATTCTTGTGACCGACGAGTGGATAGTACAATGGCCTGGATCTAGGCAATTTGTTATGAGTAGACAAGTTTCAGATCACTGTGCACTAGTGGTGAAGAACACTAATAAGGATTGGGGGTCGAAACCGTTTCGGACCTTTGATGTTTGGAAGCATTCACAAGGTTTCAAAGAGGTTATCCGGAAGTCATGGGCAGAACCAATTTCTAGTGGCAATAGGATGGTAGATCTCAAGGTGAAATTAAAGGGATTGAAAAAAGAATTGAACCTATGGAAGAAGGAAGTGTTTAGCACTTATACTAGGATAAGAAGGAGTTGGTGGCCGAAATTGAGAGATTTGATAGATACGATGATGAAGGAAATCTGCAAGAGGATCTGAGAGTGAGAAGGATAGAGTTGTTGAGTAAGTTGAGAAACTTGGAGGAGAAGGAACTGGCTATGGTAAGGCAGAAGGCAAAGTAGATTGGTTAAAAGGTGCAGATACTAACTCAAAATTTTATCATTCGAGATTGAGATGGAGGAGGGCAAAAAGTGAGATTGAAGGACTTTAGATAGATGAAGTGTGGTGTGAAGAACCAACTAGGGTTAAACGCTATGTGAAAGGGTATTTTGAGAGTAGATTTGGAGTTAATGAGAGGTTTAGATTGAATTTGGACAGAGTTTGTTTTAAGACTGTTACTAATGATGATAATGATATGTTGTGTTCTAACATCTCTAAGTCAGAAATCTTAGATGTGAGTCAATGTGATAGCTCAAAATGTCCTGGGCCAGATGGTTATAACTTTTTCTTTGTTAAAAATAATTGGGATATTGTTGGTGAAGATATTGTGGGGGCTATAATGAGTTTTCAGAGCACAGGTTTTATTCCGACAGGATGTAATGCTTCATTCATTACGTTGGTCCCGAAGAAGGATAATCCCTCAAATTTGAATGAGTTTAGACCTATTTTCTTAGTGGGAAGTGTTTACAAAATTATATCTAAAATTTTGGCTAATAGGATTAAGAAGGTGTTTCCAAGTGTTATTGATCTTAATCAAGCTGCTTTCTTAGGGGGTAGGGGTATTTTAGATAGTATCCTGGTAGCTAATGAGACGGTGGATTATTTAAAGAAGGAGAAGAAAAGTGGTATTCTGGTAAAGGTCGACTTTGAGAAAGCATATGATTCAGTGGATTGGAAGTTTCTCAATTATATGATGAAAAGATTGGGCTTTAATGGTAAGTGGATTAAGTGGATAAAAGCTTGTATGGAATCAGCTACAATCTCAATTCTGGTTAATGGCAGTCCTATAGAGGAATTTAGGCCAAAAAGGGGTTTAAGACAAGGTGATCCATTAGCGCCTTTTCTATTCATAATAGTTGTGGAGGGTCTTTCTGGACTTGTTAGGGAAGCTAAGAAGGCTAATTTATTTAGTGGCGTGGAAGTTAGTAGAGAGAGAGTGCAGGTGGATCTACTTCAATTTTTAGATGATACAATATTTTTTTATAAACCGTCATATGATAATGTATTGGCAATAAAAGCAATTTTGAGGATTTTTGAGTTAGTGTCTGGACTTAAGATTAACTTCCACAAGAGTAAGGTTGGTTTGGTGGGTATTTCCCATCTTGACAGATTCATATACTCTAAGTGTCTTAATTGTTGTCTTATGGATTTTCCTTTCAAGTACTTAGGTATTACAGTTGGAGGTAACCCTAGAAGATCAGAATTTTGGAGTCCTATTGTTGATAAAATTAAATCAAGACTTTCGAAGTGGAATGGTAGATTGCTTTCAATGGCGGGAAGAGTTTGCTTAATTAAGTCAGTAATTAGTGCCTTACCCCTTTACTATTTTTCCTTCTTTAAAGCCCCGACTGTTGTTTGTAATACAATAAGGAGAATTCAGATTAATTTCTTATGGGGTTGGGGCAGTGAAGGAAGGAAGATCGCATGGGTGAATTGAAAAAAAGTTTGTAGTCTAGTTCAAGTTGGTGGATTGGGGATCAAAGCTATCAGGTGTTTCAACGACGCTTTGTTAGCAAAATGGAAATGGAGGTTAAGGAATATGGAAGAGGGGTTGTGGGGAGAAGTGTTGTCAGCAAGGTATGGTGATTGAAGGAATCTCAATGTTAATATGGTCCAGAGTAAGCAATCTCAGTGGTGGAAGGATTTGTGTAAAGTATGCGGTAGTGAACAACAAGGAAACTGGTTTGACAGTCGATTGTTGTGGAGCCTCGGAGATAGGAGGAATGTCAAATTTTGGGAGGACAGGTGGGTAGACTGCAAAGTGTTGAAAGAAGAATTCCCAAGGTTGTTTACTATTTCACAGTGTAAAGACAGTGAGGTATTCAATGTGGTGGATTGGGGACAAAGTTGGAGTGGAAGGTGTTCAAGTTGGAATCTAAGCTAGAGAAGGGAGAGATTTGAGTGGGAAAAACACTTAGAAGGCCAATTATTGGGTCTGATATGTAGTGGCCAATGGAACAGGGAAGGGCAAAATAGGTTGAAGTGGATTGGGGATGATCAACAGGTATACACTGCGAAGTCGGGATATAGTATACTGAATATGGAGGATCAAATGTCGAGTTTAGAGTATTTCCAATTGCTTTGGAGTCTTAAGATAACTCCGTCGGCTTTGGTGTGGGCTTGGAGGATTTTATGGGATAGGTTACCGACCAGGGTTAACTTGGTGAGAAGGGGAGTGCTTCTGGGGTGCACTCTTTGTCCTATGTGCCGAGAACGTTTAGAAAATGCCCAACACCTTTTCTGTACTTGTAAGGTTGCTCAGAAAGTTTGGGACTTGTGTGAGAGGTGGATAGGAAAGGTCACAGTTAGACACGAGTCTATCCCATCCACTTTCAAAGCTTTCATTTAACGGATCATAGGAATAGCGTAAACAAAGCTTGGAAAGGAGTGTGGGTAGCTGTTGTGACGGAGATCTGGAATCATAGAAATAAAGTAGTTTTTAGAGGACGGGTAGTGGATGAGGAGAAAGTTTTTTGTCTAGCACAACTAAAAGGTTGGGAATGGTTTAATCATAGGATTACGAGAACAACTTTCTCTTATTCGGATTGGCACTTTGCTCCAGTCAAGTGCTTGGAATCTCTGTAGTAGTTTTTGTGGTCCTGTTTTAGATTGAGGGTGTAGATAGAAGGTAGGTGTGTCTTTGTTTTGCAGGTTTATTACTGAAAAGGTTGTGGAAGCATACAAGTTGAACACGACGAGGCAAGAAAGGGAGTCTGGATATTAGGCATAAGAAGGATGTTCAGGCATTCAGTGAAAATAAGGAGTGTTGTGTATCTTTTCATAAGTGTGAGAAGTATACCTCGCTTTATGTATACTGTATTTCATATGTATCTCTTTTTCTGTCTATCTTGGAAGATATGCTAGGGAGTTGAACCTTTGTGTGTTAAAAGACGTGTCTAGAAACGATTATAGAACTATGGTTTAGGTGTGTAAGAGTTGGGCTACCCCTGAAGTGGCCCTTTTATTTTATTTTATTTATTGTTGGCTGTTAAAAAAAAAACAAAAATATTTTCGGTCTGGTTGTCTATTTTTATTTCAAATGAAAGTATAAAATGCGCAAAACGTCTCTTTATTTTAAATGTTTTCATCAAAATACTAACCATGATTTTAAAAAAAATATTATTAGTAGTAAATTCATGTGGTTGGAGTTTACGACAGTATAAGGGGTATCTTTATATAATCTTACAACTTAGGATTAAAACACTCTTTTATGTTTTTTATTTATAATTTTTTTTTCTGTTGATAAAAAAATTAGTAATAAATTCAGTTATTACACATATTTTTTATTTAGATTTCAGTGTGTCTCGGTCAAACTCATTTAGGTATTAGGTGTTGACCTTCTTCAAACTAGGATGGTTATTGGATGATGACACTGGGAAGCATTACTACAACATAAAATAATTATGTGAACCTTTTAATTTTCTTAGTAAAAAAGTTGACAAAAAAATGTATGATTAAAAATTTGTGCATTTTTTTTATTTTGGGTTGTCAGGGAGGGAGGTGATGTAGAAAATATTTATTTTATGTGGATTAATACGTGACGTGACATAAAGGTTTATCAAAATAACTAATGTAGGATTAAAGATTTGAACCTAGCGCTTAATCATTTTCACCTTATTTCAACCTAAGGCTTAAGATTCTCTAAAGAGTCTGACTAAATTTCTCAAGAGCATGCACATATTTTCTCTAACAGTCAAGCTTATATTAATTTTTATTTGAAAGATGTTTGATGTTAGAAAAAGAGGGTTCTTCACAATCTTTTTCTCCTTATTGATAAGCGCTTGACAAATTGGGTTGTTTATGTTCTTGTAGAACTTGTCATTCTTGTTACTAGAATACTTGGGTGAAGAGGGAAAGATAGTGCACTTGATAAGTATAATCTTCCATATCACATAGAATCCTAATGAAGTTAAAACAAAATATGTGGTACATGAAAGGGAATCACACATTTCCATACCCCATATCCTTCGACCCACCTTTGGCAAAAAAGTTTGTTGCAGATTTATTGTCAAATCCTTCCAACATAGCTTCTTGTAGTGAATGTTCTTCTGTCCTAGAAAGATTGTAAGAAACTTCTTCCTAGAGATAATTTTCTCAACAATTCTAGTTCCCTTATATACATTCACCCATCCATAATAATAACATTTTCGCTCTCTGTCTCACTTATTTGCACTAGCAATGAACATATGGTTCACAATAAGTTTTTGGCTAAACAAACGAGATTTGATATTGTGTTTCTTCAACAACATAGTGTTTCTTCATAATATCTTCGCCAATTTTAGATAGATAATTGGATTTCTAGAAAGGTAGCTTCCAATACCACACGTTGCAAGAGTTCTATTGATATTAAGACCACTTTGAAAAAGTTATTTCACATCAACTTGATACCCAGTATGTATGGATTTTTTATGTAGCAATATGCTTTTAGGTAGAATTTGTCATTATTTAAGGTTCCGTTGTAGCAAAAAGATCATTTCTTGGTTCACGACTTATAAAACTCATGGAAGCTTTTTTTTTTTTTCTCTTGTTTAATTTGTCGTATCATGTCCACTTTATTTGTTTAACATATGCTCTTACATAACTTGAGTTGATAGAATTTAAAAACCCAAGCCTCATTTTTTCTCCTATCCAATCACACCGCTACATCTACAGCACAGAGATCAGTGATAACAGTAAATAAACAATAACAGCAGGAAGCGACCCAAGGAGAAGAAGAGTGAGAAGAGGCTGAGAGTGAAGGCAAAATAGTCACGGGTTGATGAAATTGTGATGTTGCTCTTATTTAAACTAGAAAGATCTTTGGCATGGGATGAAAGAAGAAATGATGTTCAGGAAGAATAAATAATAGCTTTTGTACCAGTAAAAAATAAAAATCCAAGGTTTTCAAATTTTGTATCATTTAAATTAAATTTTAGATGTAAGATGGAAGTAATTTCAAAAGAGGTGTAAAAATATCATTTATTATTTACTATTTACTAAATACTTAGTTTGATGTGTTGAGTGTAGAAATAGTGTTTGCAATAATGAGTTTGTTTGACAAATAGGAAACTATGGGTAGGTGTGAGTTTGTTTGACAAATAGGAAACTATGGGTAGGTGAGAGGAAGATAATCTCTTTATGTATGAAGTTGGTGGCCTAAAACATTAAATAGGTCGATTTTAAAATAAGTAGTTGGAGCTTAAAAATATCATTTAAGGTTGGATTGTGTGAACTCTTTATTTAATGTTAGGATTTTTGATTTTTTATAAATAACTTATCTTATGCTTTTTTTTGTTCTTTCAAAATGATTTATTTCTTGGTTTTGCATGTTGTTCAAAGTACACAATTAAATGAAGAGAAATTAAATTTAAATCAAAAGACGTGTAAAAATATCATTTGTTTTTTACTAAATACTTAGTTTGATGTGTTTGAGTGTGGAAATAGTATTTACAATAAAAGTTGTGAGTTTGTTTGGAAATAAAAAACAATGAATAAGTGAGAGGGAAGATAATATTTTTTTATGTATTAAAAGTTGGATGGCGTGAAACATTAAATAGGTCAATTTTTAAATAAGTAATTATAATTTAAAAACAATATTTGAGGTTGAGTTGTGTGAATTCTTTATTTGATATCAGGACTTTTTATTTTTCATAAGTAATTCTTCTTATACTTGTCTACATTTTTTCTTCTGTTCTTTCAAATAACTCACACAACTATATGATGTTATTTTCTATGAGTTTTGCATGTTCTTCAAAATACAGAGAAATCGAACTTAAATTAAAAAAATCCCAATGTTCCTCCGTTATAATAATATATTAAAGCAAATTTTCCACTTTCAAACTCATTTGAAAATCTTGTTCAAAATTGATTGATATTAAGAAATTTTTTTATTAATAATAGAATAATCATGTTGATTAATTTATTTTAAAAGACAATTGTGTCATATTTTCAACTTTCAACATAATTTGAGATTTTACCTTTTTAAAATATTGAATTTATACAGTCTTAAATAAAATAATAGCTAATGATAAAAAGAAAACATCTGATTAACAATAAAAATACATTACGTGTTTTGAAAATCTTTTCAGAAACAAAATTCTACTAGCTAGTCACTGGAATATTTATGATAGTTTTCTAAAGTATTATTTTTAAAATACTTTTTTGATAATTATTTAAAAATAACAATTATAATCACTTTTATTAAATGTTTTTTATTAGTATCATATTTATAGGATTCATATTCAAAGTTAATTCTGGAAGGAATTTTACATGGATTTTATAATCGATGTTTAAGTAGAATGAATGATGTGCGCTTTGTTATACTATATGGTTTCAAAACACAAACATTTAACAAACACGTCTTAAATTAAATGTAATACATCTAAACATAATTTACAATATGAGTTAGAGTTATGCTCTAAACTTCTTTAGACACGTAATTTCTTATTGATCTTTGTCTAGTTTATAGTGAGATTTCATACTAAAAATTAATTGCTTTAATAACCGTAATACAACAATTTATAGGAATGGACATACTTTTTTTTTTCCAAATTGTTATATATATCACACATGGTGATAATTACTAGAAAATTACACTAAAAAATACACTAAACCAAAATATTGGCTAAAAGAAAAACCTAAACTAAAAATATAATTAGAATTCAGTTTAACCAGAAGATAAGTTTTTGCTCTTAAATCCCTTCCTTCATTGTCTAACATAAGAAATTCATTCATAATGAAACAAACTTTGATCTCTTATCGAATCACATAAGGTGCTCTGCACAATGCCACAAGCTGCTCTGCTCCATCATGAAAAAAAGCACCAGGCGCTCTCCTCCATAGCTCCAATCACAGCGCTGGATCTACAGCAGTGATCACAGTGAAAAATACAATGCTATGGACACCAGAAGACGAACAGGGTCCAAGGAGAAGCTGAGAGGGAAGGGAAAAAAGTCACGAGTTGATGAAAAAAGTCACAAAAATCTCATCATATTTTCGATTTTATAATGCCTCAAAAGAAATATCTTCACCAATTTTAGATAGATAATTTGATTTCTAGAGAAGTAGCTTCCAATATCACACGTTGCAAGAGTTCTATTGATATTAAGACCACTCTGATAAAGTTATTCCACCTAAAGTTGATGCCAAATATGTATATGGAGTTTTTATGTAGCAATATGCTTTTTGGTAGCATTTGTCACTATTTAAGGTTCCATTGTAGCAAAAAGATCATTTCTTGGTTGAGAAAGGTAGTTTGTTTATTGAAAATAAAGTGATGGTTCTAGCATTGATTACCTTTTTAAAGTTTGGTGGAAATAATTTTTTCTTAAATATTTAAGATAGAAAAGAGAAGTAATGCAGAGAAAAAATGTTTCACATTTATTATATAAGAAGCTCATTATTCCATGCATGTGATGCAGGTATACCATCTAATGGTCACATAAATCTATTAGACGTTTTACACAAACCTATTGAATCATTCTAGAGTTCTAGACTCTATAAGCTCATTAGATGTTTTAAAATAACAAAGTAAGATCCTTTCATCACTTATTGAATCAAGCTTTACCAAAATCTTCTTCACATTGAGAATATAAGACATTGAACTCAAAATGGTGTAAATAAGAAACATTAACTTTTGATAATCCCCAATTTGTAGAGAGTCTTTTTAATCAATTGTTAATGTAAATCATGTTCTATGGATGTTGCATTAACTACTTATTCCCAAAAGACGTAAGTTTGTGTTAAGCATTTTTCAAGTCATTTCTTTTTTTAAAGTATGATTTTGATATCACATTACCATTTTCTTAAGATGTTATTAGATTTAAAAAATGATGATTAATATTATTGGATTGGTTTTTGTGAAAGACTTGTTACTTTTTATTTTTGAATTCATCCTCATAATAACTTAAAACACCTGATAGACCCGATTTAAACATTTTTACATAATTTATAAAATATGCTAGAAGTCTCATCTTTTTGGGTAAAATTCTTTATACTAGATTCTATCATTTATTACTCATAGACACAATTCAGGTAATTCTAAACAAATCTAAGCGTATTATCTCAAAGAACGACTTCAGTAAAAATTTTGTTAATACATTTAAAATATGTTTTCACTTATTTACCTTCTATACATGTTTCACAAAAAGAAGATTGTCTTTGAATAATATTACTAATAAATCCCTTGTAATATCATGTTTCTTAAAATTTTGAGAATAATCTCAAATTCCCATGACTAAATTTTTTATGTTAGATTCTATCATCTTTCTTTATGAGACACAACACACCACATGTTCTAAGTTAACAAACTCAATAATAACTATTAATTTTCAATTTATTTATCATTTGTTGTTTTAAATTCTCCTTTTAATTTTTTTTATTTTACATAATAAATAATGAGACAATATTTATTTTAAATAAATGAAGTAACAAAATTCTTAATTAATTAGTTGAACATAACATCACTAAACCTTCAACATAGTTATCATTAAAATAAAGACTAATTTGATTATTTACCACTAAAGTAAATACTAATTCAATTATATACAATCTTGTAATCATATTACCTTAATTACCTTAGCATAAATCTCTTCAAACAAAAGAGAACAGAAGAGCTTTTATAATATAGAAGTTTCTCACTAAGAAGTTTCTTTATGAAACTTAATGAAATTTAATCTTGAAAGTTTTCCTTTATTAAATTTATCCCAATTACATTACATAGTTATTTTAATCTATTTTTTTCCCTCAATGGTCTATTTTAAATTTGCCACTCAATTTTAGTTATTTTCTTATTCTTTAGTTTAAACCAATTACTGATAATTTCAAACGGAAAACATGGCAAATTTAATATTATTATTTGATGAGAGCGTGGACTTCCAAATTTCATACATCACTTTATTGTCACCTAAAAAGTTATTGCCTATACTTCTCAAATTTTATATTTATTTGTTAGTATTAAACTAATTTTTTTATCTGTAATAAATAATATATTAAAATAGAATTTTATATTTATTTATTAGTATTAAAATATTTTTTTTATTTGTAATAAATAATATATTAAAATAGAAACACAAAACAAAAGCTATCCATAGTCTATAGTGATCAGAGTATTAAGAAATATGCATGTCTCCGATATCGACTCCTTATGATTAATTTCCTTGAGTCTGATTTTTTCTAATCTTATCATCGTTATATAGGTGATATCTTCCTATCCAGTATACTCTAAATTAGTCTTTCCTAGATTGATGATGTGTCTGAAGTGCGTGATCTATTAAGGTTGATCCCTCCAATACCAACTTGTGATCCTTCTTTTGACGTAGTCATAAAAAGAAAATATTTCTAATCTTATTGTTGATAGATTTGACAAGACATAATTAGTCCTATATGCTTCTTTTAGAGATTAAACTACTTTAAGTTTCATTCTTTATTTATGCTAGTTTAATGTAGTAAAATTTTAAAACAAATCGTTATTGTTATCTTCGTATAGTCACTAAAATTCAATCACACAAGACATTTTCTAGTATATCATAAATTTTGGAAACAAGATTAAAATTCATATCCTTTTGAAATAGTTCTTATTTTTTTATACTATCTTCTTATTTTTTTAAGAATATTTCAGTTGCTATTTTTATTGATGAAAAAACATAAGATGAATAATCGATATTTTATTTTTCGTCCATCACAACAGTTAAAACTTAAGACCCTCAATTTTTCATAACTTAAATTTATGAATTTAAGATAAATATTTAACTTTTAAGAAATCTTATTTATCAAATGAACTGAGATATTTTGCTTGAAAGATATAAATTAAAATGATTGTATCTTTTTACACTGTCTTAATATTGATATTGATGGTATAAATCTCAAAAATTTGTTTTTAGAAGGTGAATATAAGTTGTAAAATTATACTATAAGGTGATTATAAATTTTAAATTCATAATTTAACAGTAAGTAACCTATATATATGTACATGTATGTGCACGAATATTTCTAAGAGATAATTTATATTGAATCATTAAATTAAAAGAAATTGAAATAAAAGAATAAAAAGTAATTTGATCCTTTAATTTTGTAAATAAATTTCATTTTTTATTTAGTTCAATGAAATATAATAATTCAAAGTTAAACATTTAATTATTTTTTAAATAAATTATTTCAACATGTAAGATTATAGAAAAAAAAAAAAAAACAAAACACACGTGTACAATAAATTACCGAGTAGCCGCCGGAACATGCTACTGTTACAAAGTTAATTTGTGTCATGTCGTGTAATCTTCTTATAGCAGTGCTTCTACCGAAACCTGATCTTTCATCTCCTTGGAATTCAGAGCACACGTTGCATGCATTTTAAGGTACAGGTCTACATACAAATCCATGTTTGGATAAACAAATGCAGCTTCAAAATTATTGTTATGTATATTCTTGTGTATTTTTCTTTCACCTTTTATATAATTATAATAATAGTAATAAATATACAGAATTTCATGATAAATTGAAAGAAGATAATTATTTAACTTTATGACAATTTAAATTTTTTCCAAAATGTTTTTTCTTCAAAGGCTGAAAATAATACAAGAGGGAGAAGTCACTTCTGCAAAAGCAAATTACTCTTTGGTTCTAAATAATGTTTTAAAGACAAGAGGATATAATATAATTATATTATTTTTTATTATAATATTATAACTTAATATTGTGACTATTCCACTGTTTCTGCTACTTTTAAGCTCTCACTAAGAAGTGAACTTTCTTTGCTTCTTTCTTTCTCTTAAATTCAAATCTCTTTCTCTTCCAGATTCTGAAGTTCTCACCAACTCATCTTCACTCCATCCTAGCCAATTGCTGTTAGTTTACTTGCTGTAAGTCACTTGTTGAATTGTTTCTTCCTCTAACAATTTTTGTGGTTCTTATTATTCTTTGTAAATATTCAAAATCACTGTTGTTGATGTCTTATGAATTCTTCTGTGTTCTTGAAAAGTTGATTACTGAAGAGGTTTTAATGTTTCATTCCCCTCAGCGTTTTCGAAATTGGAATCTGGAAGTGGTATACTGGATATCATACAAGATTCCTCAAATGGGCACCGTGATGTGTTGTTTTCACTTTTTATTATTTAGTTGTTTCCTAGTTTTTATCTGAATCTTTCTGGTTTGTTTGTTTTGGAACTGTTTTTAGTGTTTGTTGATGCTGTTTTTTCCTTTATGTGAGTTTGTGAATGTATGTGGTCTCAAATGCTATTTATCTGTGTAAGCCCTTTTGTTGTTGTTAGGGTTTATCTGGAATTCAACTGATGTTTATTTTTATTTTTTTTCATTGGGAAGACCTGTATCTAACTATTGATATGATGTGTATGTTTTTTTTTACATGTATTTGCATCTATATATGATTAGTGGTTGCATGCACTGTTTTATTTTCTTTTAGCACATGTTATTATGGTCTAAAATGCAGATTTATGGATGTATGTGTTCACTTTATTCCATTTATACTTTGCTCATAAAAAGAGATCTAAAGATGTATTTTCTTTTGTGTTTGTATTTATCATAGATATGTGGTTTCACTTGCAGCCTTGGTTGTATTTTCTACCATTGTTATGTTATTTAGTTATTAAGAATAAAACAGTTTGGAATATTCTTCAGCCTTTTAGAAAGTTCAAAACCTGCATGCATACATGGACTGAGCTATGACATTGTTGAACCTGGTTACTTATTGATCTGGATATGATAAGAAAGTGTTAAAGCTATTTTATTTCTTTTACTATGTTTTGTTCTTTTTATTGATGATGAATATCATTATAGTTTTTCCTCCTTAGAGGGATGGACTATAGTCTTATAAAAATTTTTTATGTATCATATATATATTTACAAAAAATACAGTTCAGAAATGAACAATAAACAAAACAAATAATGACAGAGACAAATTTTTATTTTTTTATTTTTTTTGAACCCGACAAGGATTGACCTTGGTCCTACGTATTTTAAAAGAAAAATCAAGGATCACGTAGTTCTAATTTTAAAAAGTTGATTGATGATAGTTTGATATTTTTTTATTTTTTCGAAATTTCATTTAATTTTGTTTTTTTGTTTCTGATTATTTTGGTTTTGTTTTTTTACTGTGGCTATTTGGTTGACGGTTGATGTTAGGCTTCTTAAATTGGGAAAAGGGACTTCTTTGCTTTTGGGTGATGGGTTGCTTGGGTGGATTTCTGTTTCTGAATAATTTATGTTTTGGTACAAGGTTTGGAAATTTTCGAATTTGGGGCTATGACTATCCTATATTCGATCATGTGTTATGGAGTTGAAATTATTAATTTTCTGGAATTGAATTCGCTACTGACTCTGGACCGACTTTTGATTAACCTGTTTTATTT
>Ga0209489_108550_pt1 | contig 13804 bp, 8 predicted proteins | sample SiratrowhiteBW_FD_187527 | JGI IMG/M metagenome (GOLD analysis project Ga0209489, IMG submission 187527) | Root nodule microbial communities of legume samples collected from California, USA - Siratro white BW (SPAdes) (version 2) | ecosystem: Host-associated > Plants > Roots > Nodule | place: USA... | reverse complement strand
AAAAAAAACCAAAGAAAACGAGATGAAGAGTAGAAAATCATTTTCTAACAAATGAGTCAAACATTTAAAAACAATCTTACATTTCAAACCTAGATGTAGGAGTAAAAACTTGCAAACCAGTAATAGCTGATTGCAGTCCAATATGACTAGAGGAAGACTGCATAACAATAATAGAACCAGACAAATAAAGACAGATAGAAATTCTCTTGCATATTTTAGGACATTTTTTAGTAGCTTTTAGAAGCATTTTTAGGTGGCCTACCAAGCCTTCGAGTGGTTTGGACCAAATCTCCTTTGCCATCAAAATTAAAGTGAGAAGCCTCCTCCTCCAATGCTTAGAGACCAAACTTTGATCCTTCTAGAAATTGTCTTGCAAGGAATTATCTTAAAAAACAATAAATTTAAAACTATTATTATCTCGTCCTAAAATAGTTAGAACAAAACAATCAAAGAAGATTAAAATCTACAATATACATTTTTTTTCTTGAGACAAAATTCCATTTAAAATAAACAATCTAAAAAAAGAATTTAAAAAACAGTCAAATTCAGTTGGGTAATGGAATTCATTTTGTTTAATAAAGTGTGAAATACTTCTAAAGATTTATAAAATTATTTAATAAGAATTTTTAATTTAAAATCAGTTTGATAAAATTTCACATATGAAAAGAGCTATTGGACCTAATACCTTACTTGACTACGAGTTCATGAAAAGTGATGATAGAAAGGCAATCGAAAATTGTAAAAGGGAAAAGAAAATTTAAAACTTTAAAAGGAAAACGTAAAAGCAAGTGATGGAGGCCCTCTTTATTGCCTACTTTTACATAGATCAACAACAATGATGTATACAATGTTTCTTTAAACTCAACACTTACTATGCTTTTTCATTTTACTTTTACAATATAATCCCATACCTTGTGTAAACAAACCTAAAATATTTAGATACAAATTGATAAGTGTAAATTTTTCTCATTTGACTTTTCTAAAACATTAACATTTATTTCCCTTAAAATGGATCTCAATAATCATTTAATCTCTTGTATACAACTTAATCTTGGCATTCATGACCTAATAGATTATGAAACCTAATTCCAAAAGCTTTGTGTCATTCGAATCTATTTAATTAATTATTTTATGTTTTTGCAACATATGCAATCTCTTTTAATTATTTTTCTATCTAACCAAAATGCTAACCAACCAAGTTATGGGGTCATATCTACTTAATTATTATACTTTTAACTGGTTTATCTATCTAGCTAGCATTTAAGAACAAACAAAGTAGATAGCCCAGAAGATACCATCTTCCCCATCCATGTTTGCAGCATAAAAAGAAATGACTTATAATTTAGGAGCATATTTGTCATATTTTTCCCCTTATAAACCACATTCCATTCAACTATAAAAAAAATAAAACTTATATTTGTTACTAAAAATGAATAGATTAAATTGTTATTTAACAAGATTTAAGTGATGCGAGTAATCATATATATATATATATATATATATATATATATATATATATATATATATATATATATATTCTAATAATTTTCTTTATGAAAAAGTTATATGGTAATAAATAATTCATAATAGTAGTCGACCTAACGTATATTGTTTTTGATGCATGCAAACATCAACAAATATATAAAATTAATGTCAAATAAAATATGTCACCCCATTAAAAGGTAAAGGTTATAGATATCTTTACCCATTCTCACGTGTCCATATCATATTGTTCCCTTAAAATATTATATTAAGATCAAAATTTGTTCGAGATATGTGCTTAGGAAAATAGATTATTAAGATCCATTGATGCAGACAAGTTACATAAAGAAGAATGGTGGAAGCAAATTAGTGGTTGCTAAAAATTTTATTTTGTAAAAGCAAGCTTTATCTTCAATAACGACGAGTAGAATAGGATGCTTCTCACACATAAGCTTTCGGAGAAAACAAATGAATATATATGAAGTAAAACTACTACCTCATATTAAAAATTAAAAATTAGGGTGACAAAGTACGTGTTTCATAAATTATAATTAAGATTTAACGGATTTGATGATACAGAATTTATTAATTGATTTTGATTCGCTAATTTTTTAAAGACAAGTATTCCATTTTCATCCTCTTAGTAAAAAAAACAGTTCAATCATTAATTAATAATTTGCATGGGTAAATATGTAATATACATCATGATTAAAGTGGACATAAAGAGGATTCGAGATTATGTAATTGAGAAATGTCTTCATCATAAATAGTTGAAAGATGATCTACCAACAAATGTTATGGTTGATGTTAGTTGAAAAATTTTCAGTTGTGGCTGACTTGGTTTCTTTCATCTTGTCTTACGATATAATTTTTGCAAAAATAATATAATTCTATAGATATTTAATATTGTTTTAGAAATATTTATTTTTTGTTAATTTTTTATTTTAAGTCTATGTCAAATTTATATAAATTGAATATTTAGAAATAAAAACTTTGCTCGAAACAAGAAAGAAAAAAAAGTGTCTAAAGTAAAGAAATTGTAAAAAAAGAGATAAAATATTTATTGAGATATTTATTTAATTATTTAAACAAGTTCTTAATAACAATTTAACTCTTTTGATAAAAGCTTTTTTTTTTATAAAAAGCAATTTTATCATTATAATTTGTACAATAATTACTTTATGGAAAAAATAATATGTATTTCTTTTAAAGAGACGCTATAATACCGAATTACGTTGCATCAACCTTTGGAACCACCAAAGGGAAGTTAGGTCATATTTAATGGCGGAGATTTATGACATGACCCCATTATCAATGTTGTGACAATTTGTAATTTCTTATAAATAAGACAACACATATTTTTATCTCTTACATTAGTGATTTTTTTAGTTCTTTATGTTTATTTTATTTTTTTGTTTTCTTACTTTAAATTTGAAACTTTACTTAACATGCCAACTTCATATTCATCCTATTAGGCTAGTTTGTTTGAAGAGAAAACAGAGTGAAAAGTGACTAATAAATAAATGAGTAAAAACCAGTCACAAAGAAAGTGGCAGAAAGAAAATATTAACATTTTAAAAAAATTACATATCTTTCCAAAATAATTAGTAAATTAACTTTATAAATGTATAACTACTTAATTTTAATTAATTTATTATTTTTGAAAATAATATTTTTTTATTCTTTTATAAATTTAATTAAATTTTAAATATCTTATAAAAATTTAAGTATTTCCGATTAAAAATTTCTTAAAAAACTTTGGCACAATATTTTTTTTTGTTTTATTCAGTGGTCAATTATTTTTATTCCAAATATCGTACCAATTGATTATTCTATTAACGCTCTTTAAATCTTTAATTTCTCGATTAACTTATTTCCTTTTTTATAATATCTTTCAATTTATTAGTGAACTCACTTTTAAAGAAATAAATTGATCAAAAGATAAAAAGACAGAAACAATATATTTTATCTTATTAATAACAAACTAAACATTAGATAATTAAACAAGATAAAAAATATAAACACTTAATAAACAATTTCTTTTATTTAACATTCAATTAACAGTACCTAGACTTATTATATTTTTAAAACTTAATTAAATTTTTTTATACATCTCTTTTTCATTTAAACAAACACACCTTTTAGTCTATTTCGTATTTCTTTCTTTCCTTACACTTCTTTCATTTAACGTTTTTATAACACGTCAGTATTTTAAGTTTTAAATTAATAAAATTTAACATAATGATTTTTATCATTATCTTAAAATATGTTGATTCCAATAATCATTTTCTTTTCTAAACCTTCTTTCTGCTATGTTTGTCCGTTAATTTCAGTTATCATAGGTCTAGTTTTAGAAATCAAAAGTAAAACAGTCTCTCCACTTGTCGACCTTTAACAAATTCCTTAAAAGTTTCTTTAATTGAAGCCTGGACTTTAAATACATTCACATATGATGGAAAAGTATCCAAAGAGCTAAAATAACAATTAAATAACATAATAGAATAAAATTTTCTCCTACTTACAAGACTACATAAGAAACATGAACAAAAATAAACCAAACAAAGAAACCTAAGAGAACAAAAATAGAAAAAAATAATAAAAATATTAATGAAAAATACTCTTGTAAGTTTAAAAAGCCACAAAAAAGAATTGAACGGTGTTTTTAAGAAATTTTCAAACTTTTTCATAAAGAGTAAAAGAAACCAATTATAATTCTAAAAGAATAGTTAAACTTCGAGTCTTAGTTATGTATAAATAAAAAAATTAATAAATGATGGTAGTTTAAACTTATTTTAAAAAAAAAAAGAAAAACACAATCCCAAGTTACCAAAGTAAAGCCTTTGCACAAGCTCTTAATAATGTATGTAATATTTTTTTAACACAACTTCCTACTCTATGCATTAAAAGGAGATTTGCAATTTAAGAGAAGGTTTATTTAGTGGGGTGAGAGGATTGTAAGAACCATCTCCACAACAGGGTTTTGCTTAACAAAGGTAACAAGCTTCTCACACACTTGGATCTTTGTAAGAAAGTTGACACTATTTGAAGTTCTTTGACTGCATAGAAGGTCATCTCTTTGGACAAAAGATTTTATGAGTTTGAGTTCTCCTCCCTTGAAGACATGTGTTGTGTGTCAGTTGTGGGTTTGTGGAATCTATCTCTAAGTCTTCTATGCACTTTTGCTTGGACCAAGAATTTTGTTCCGACATGCCCAAGGCTTAATGCTAGATTCATATTAATGGTCTACCCATAGAATACTAGCAGCCAAAGGCTATTTTCTCTATTGCAAGAGGAATTGGTATTGCTCTTATGTTAAATGATTATATTATGAAAAAAACTGTGACTTCTATGCTCGTGTGCTTGTGCATGTGAATTTGCTCTTTTATCTACCGCAACAACTTTTGGTAGAGCATCTAGAATTTGCCTTTATTTTGGAAACATCTTCCTCCTTTCTGCTCTTATTGTAAAATGATTGGTCATGTGCTCTTTGCTTACAAGTGTCGCAATCAAAGTGATAGAAATTATGTGAAGGCTACACAATGTTATGTTTCTAAGTCCAATTTGGAGACAAGGAAGGAAAATGTGAATCTCCATATTGAGATAGTTAATGTTGCTAATATTGTTGGTGTTAATGATCCTAAAACGTCTTCTTTCAAAGGTGATGTTGTTGCTCCTAATAATGGCTCTGATAAATAGGATAGTTTAGAAAGGATGCCAAGTCTTGTTGATTCTCAGCAGATGTCTCTGGTTTAGAATATTGGACATATACAACATGTTTTCATAAGGGCGGTCTGACTTACCCTTTTGATTTGCATCTTTCAAATTCTTTTTCTAAACTTCCTGTTTTTGATTAAAACTTGTCTCAAGAAAATCATGAGAGTCTTAATATTGTGGATTCTAATCCTCCTTTGGTTGCCTCCACTTTAGTTTTTTTAGGACCAAATAATAATAGTTCTAAACCTGTTGTGTCTGAAGAGATTTCCTTGTAGGCCAAGAGTGGTGCTAATATGCATGATGCTGATAACAAGTTTCAAAAGGAGCAGAGTTTGGTCTTTAAGTAGTGGGCTAGAATGATCTTAGATGAGGAGGCTTCTAACTCTGACTTTGATGGCCATGAAGATAAGGTCCACACTAATCATAAGCCTGATAGGCCACCTGAAAATGCTTCTAAAGTTGTTGGAAAAACCATAAAGCAAGCAACTCCAAGAGGAAAGGATGAAGGTCAACACTCCTTTATCGAATATTAAAGGTTTGGCTAATCCAAACTCTCAAAATGTGTTTTGAAATATTCTTAGGGTTAATAAAACTAGGCTTGTTTTTATTGTGGATCCTATGACTGAGTACTATGATGTTTATGTTAGGTTCTTTCGAAGTTTTAATCTTTATTTGTTTTCCTTGTCTGATACAGTTATTAATGTTGTCAAATTTTGGCGCTTAGGTAATGTTTATATTTCATACTCAGTTATGCATTTTTCTATGTAGTTTGTTTCAGTTTCCATGCTTTGATAGGATGTTTCTCTTCATTTTATAGGGGTTATGCTTCATTCTTTCATGTTAGAAGATGTTCCCTTTAGAATGAGTTGGCTAATTTACAAAGTCCTTAGTGCATTTTGGGAGCAACGCTCTGCTTTCTACTGAATAGTCCAAAGGAGGCAATCCTCTTAGTAAGGTTTTTACTAATGAGTTTGGTAGCTGGGTTAACTCTAATAATCTCACGTCTCTCCATTTTTCTGTATCCTTTTATAGTTGGACTAATGGTAGATTGGGTGTGCATATTGTGGATAGGAAACTTGACAAAATAGTTACCAGTTTTGATTCTCTTGATCTTTGTAAAGCTTGTAATATTTTATTCTTACAAGGAGCAACTTTGATCATCATCCTCTTTTACTTAGTATGTCTAATTATGTAGTTATTGCTAGGCCCTCTTCTTTCAGATATTTTTTCAAGTGTGGCTGTAATATTAGGGTTTGCTATCTTTGGTTAAGTTATCATGGTCTAGTTAGGTGGTTGGATGTCCCATGTTGGTGCTTCGAAAGAAACTACAACGTCTTAAGCTGAAACTTAAGAATTAGAATAAGAATGTCTTTGGTAATATTCATAAAATAGTGGAAGATCATCAAAAACAATTTTGGTTGTCATTCAACTCGATATTGCTCATTATTCCTTTTTTTCCTTTGATATTTCCAATTTTTTAGCACAAGAGAAGTCTATTTTTGAAGCTTTAAATAAATTTCTTGACGGTAAGTCTATCTTTGGGAAGGAAAAGGCATGTATGAGTTGGTTTTCTGATGGTGATAGAATTACTGTATTCTTTCATGCTATGGTGAGAAAAAGGCGTGATGCTAATGGTATTCACATGCTTCTGGTTAGGGATTCTATTTTTGATGATATTGGTCTTATTTATAACTCTATTCTTAGTTTCCACAAAGATCTTTATGATAAAATATCATCTCTTATTTCTCAAGAACAAATTTCTATTGTGGTTTCTTATTATATACATAATGTTGTTAGATACCATAATAATGATTTGTTAACTAGAATCCCATATCACATGGAGTTTAACTCTACTATTTTTGCTCTTAGTATGGATAGTGCTCCTGGTCTATATAGATTTGGCAGATCTTTCTATCATAGTTGTTGGAATATTATACCTGTTGATCTTTGAGACGTAGTTAAGCATTTTTTTGTTCAAAGCTAGAGACTTCTCAAAATGAATTCTAATATTATTTCTCTCATTCGTAAGGTTTAGGGGGTTGTTGTTATCAAGGAGTTTAGGCCCATTATCGTTGCCAACTTCAGGTTTAATGTTACTTCCAAAATTCTGACTAATAAGCTTGGTATTGTTTACAGCAAGGTGATTTCTCATAATCAAAATGACTTCATTAGAGGGCACCAGATTAAGGATTATATCTGTATTACTTATGTGGCTGTTAACATGTTGTCTAGAAAGGCTAAGGGTGGTAATTATTTTGATTTTATAAATTGGTATCTAATTAAGTTAGAGACTAATTTGGAATCTAATGGTATAAGTAACTAAAACCTTGGTAGCTAATGTTAGATACCAATTATCTTGACTTAATTGGTCACTAAATCCAATCATTACTTTTATTTTATAGTTATTTAGCATCCAAAACTTAATTTGGTGATTATTTTGGTCACAATTAACAACCATTTTATTTGCTAGCTAAAAATTGGTCTCTAAATAGTTTTTTATTTGTATTGTATGTTGATGACATTCTTGTTTTCTACAGAGCCATTAAGAAGTCTTTGACCAATCCTATGGAGTTCTTACATGTTTATAGTTCTATCTCAGGCTAGTGGATGGACTCTTCAAAAATTCTCGTTTCCACTATCGATGAGTCTATTTCTTTTAATAATAATACCTGGGTGTTTCTATCTTTTCTGGTGCTCCTAAGAGGTGGTTTCTTCAACATTTTGTTGATGGAGTCAAGGCCAAGCTTGCTTCTTGGAAAGGTAAGTGCCTTGGTATGATAAGACGTGTGCAACTTGTTAAGTCTTTTATCTCTGGTATTATGTCCTTCAATTTTCAGATTTGAAAATAGCCTATAAACCAGTTAAAGGAGGTGAGTAAATGGCATAGAAATTTTATCTGGAATGGTGATGTTCTCAAAACTGGCTTTGTTAATGTGAGTTGGAAGTTTGTTTGTGCTCCTAAGTAGCATGGGGATTTACAACTCTTGGATTTGCATATTGACAATAAAACTTACCTTCGTTTGCTTGCATAGGATTTTGAATACAATTTTCTACCTTTGTCTGGTATAATGCATGATAGATTCCTTCATTCTAATTATTTTAAGGTCCATGCTCATCAAACCTCTTCTATTTTGCTCAGGATCAAACATTTTTATGACATTACTTTGGCGAATACTTTATGAGATGTTGGTCAGGGTGATAAAGTAAATTTCTAGAATGATCTTCTGTTATCTTCCAAATGCATTTCTCTTTTGGTGAGTATGACTACTCAGGAAAGTATTAATCTTATATCTAATGTGGCTAAGGGTTGGAATGATTTCTCTTGGGATTTGTCTCAGAATTTGCTACAACATACTCAACTTCATACTTTGTACCATTTTACTATCACTGACATTCCAGATAGCTTGAATTGGAAATTGAGGATAGTGGTATTCTTAATCAGAAGGCAGCAAAATTTTTTTCTCTTCCCATCCACTTGTGATTGGGGTAAAATCATTTGATCTAATTTTATTCACCTTACTAAGACTTTATGTTTTGTAACCTTCTGCATAAGTGTTTGTCTATCAATCTAGAAGCTCAAAAAAGAGGTATGTCTCTTTGTTCTATGTGCTTTCTATACATGTTGCAAGTTGAGGATGTTGATCATCTATTTTTTTTAATTATTCTATTATTTCCTTTATATGAACTTGGCTTTGTAATATTTTTCTTGATCTTATGGACTTACCTTTTACTGGGTTTATCACTTTCATTAAAGCTTCTTGTAGTCCTCTTATTCGTCTGGTTAAACTTTTTTGTTATTACCTTTTCCTTATGGATGTTCTAGAGGATGGAAAATTTTACCATATTTCAGCAGGCTATTAGCAGGAGTACTATTATATATGTTATTAAGTATTATATCCTAACCTCTAGTAACAATTCTAGAAAGTACATGGATAACCAAATTTTAGATTTTTCTATGTTGAATCACGTTTCCTATGTATGTTTTTTAGCGTTTTCTTAAAATTTGTTGGATTTCAAGTTAACACTAATGGAGGTGCTAGAGGTGTTCCTGATTTTGCAATACGTGGGTAGTTTTTATACTTTCTTGGGTATTTAACCTGTTGTATGTGCTAAGTCATGTGCTATTTTTGCTATTGAATATGCTCAATTTAAGGGTTTTAAAAAACTTTGGTTGGGTGTGACCCTTCTGTGCTTTGTCAACCTTTTGGTTTGACTAATTATTATTTGAACTCTTAATGGTAGATGGCATAAGTGTCTGCAAATTTGTGCTACTATGAATTTTATAGTGACTCATGTCTTTAGGGAGGGTAATAACTGTGCTGATAGATTTGCTAATTTGGGTGTGGAATATAGGTTAAGTTTGCTTGGTATTCTACTTCACCTAATTGTATTAGGCTGGACTTTTTTCATTATAGGTTTGAACTCCCTTTGTTTTGTTTGTAAGGAGTTTGTTGTTTGTTTTTTTCATATGGCTTTGGTATGACCCCCATGATTTTTGTTATTTGTTCCTTTTGTTTTTCTTTAATAATATTCTTTCATGTGATGATAAATTATTAGTGAGTTTTTGGATGTCAGCATAGCTGAAATGTCAAAATCCATAGTGATGCCTAACGTAAGTCTTAAAGAAAAGGTTACCTAAAATAAAAAATTGGTTGTTCAAAGAAAACACCTAAAATAAAAGGTATATAAAGAGAAGACCACAAACATAAACATTTTATCTTGATTTGTCTTAATGTAAAATTAGGTCCATTTTTAAACCAAACCAATCAACTTTCACTAATACTTGTTAAACATGAGAATTTTTCAAATGTTACTCTTAACTCTAAGGTGAGTATTTTTCTTTTTAGGTTGTCCAACCTAATTACAAAAAATATTATTTTACCAATAAGTTACTCCAACTTATAAATAGTAATGTGTTTAAATATAAATAAAATATTTGCTCACTTTAGACTTAAGATTTACGTTTTGAAAGGTGAATACAAAATATGACACATGAAGTGTAAAAGTTTTCTTAATGTGCAAAATAGTAGAAAGTTACAAAGAAGGAATAAAAGTAGTTTTTTTTCAAAAAAATAAAAAATAAAAACTCTCCGAATGTGAAAAAAAAAAAGACTTTTTCCTTGTTTTGACTATTTGGACATTCAATTATGATATGTCCTTGTTTACCACGACCAAAACAATTAAATTTTGAAGAACTAGACTCATGTTTTCTAAAATCATACCTCTTTTGTGGAAGACTTCTATCCTTACCTTTTTTTTCAAAATTTCCCAAATTTTCTGGTTAGTTGATTCAAAGTTTCAAAATCACTACAACCATTTGATTCTTTCGCACCTGTCTCACTTGTCTCACTTGTCTCCTATGCTTTTAATCTTCTTTTCACCACTTTCTTGCTTATTCAACCTATTTATCTCTAACTCACATTCCCTCAATTTTCCAAACAGAGATGTAGTTGTCATAGTACAAAGATCCTTGGGTTCTGAAATAACTGACACCTTAGGCTGCCAACTCTTGTCAAGAAACATCAAAATTTTAATGTTCAACTCCTCCTTATCAAACAGTTTTCCTAATCCTATAAGGTGATTTAGAGTGCGTGTAAATCATTTATGCACATTTGCAATAGTTTCTCCTTGTTTCATCCTATAAAGTTCATGTTCTTGAAGAAATGCATGTTTCTTAGCCCTTCTCACATGAGTGGGTTTCCTCATGTGTAACCTAAAGAACATTCCACATCTCTTTGCAGAACTACATTGTGAAAAACTCATAAAGATTTAATGTAAAAGTAATTATATTTTTAGCCATAGAATCATATTGAGCTTTCTTGTTTTGAACTTGACCAATCAGATTTTTCAATAAATTCATTATTAACAATGTGTTTTGGAGTAAAAGGTCCATTTGTTATGGCCTCCTAGATTCCTCCATGATCGAAGCCGTATCTGGTAAAATAATTACAGTTAAATGAAGTACTAGGAAGGGACTCTAAGTTGTCTCCCAAGGACCTAGTTCCTGTCAAAGGATTAAATACACAAAGGGAAAAAGGGGAGGGAAGGGGCTGGTTGTTGTGAAATAACTAGATTTAATAAAATAAAAATAAAACAATAACCAAATCAGATTTTCTTAACCAAAATTTAAATTACCCTCTTGATTAGATTACAATTCGCTTATCATAGGATACCAAAATTCATGCTCAACTTATTGAACCCTAATTTCAACCCGAATTAATTAACACAAGTTTTCCTTATGCAAATTAAGCATTCACATACATAATTCGTTCCATCCCAACAGTCCGTGACTCACTCTATTAAGCATGAACAGAGACATGAAATTCATATTAACTAAAACATTAAGCATGAACCAGTAAAAACATTAAGTACAGAAATAAATTGACGAAGAGTTAAGAGACAAAAAGAGCAAAAATAACACAACAACAACCTCGAAGCTTCTTTGCAATCTGAATTAAAAAGATAACCTTATAAACTAGCCTTCCATTAAATTAGAATAAAGTAAACGAAGATTAAATGCAAAACAAAATTAAAAAGGAACGAAATTAAATTGAAATAAAAACAGAATGTAATTGCAGGGGAAAGAAAATAAATACAAAACCAGTTTTTCCAGAGAGAGAATGAATTGAATCCCAAAATCCGAGAGTCTCGAACTCCTTTGGCATCACCTCCTTTAATAGGCGGCTAGACCTAGGTCAGTCTTAAACACTAAGGCCCAAATCTTTCAATTCTGGTCCAATAAATAAAAACTAAAAATAAAAACTGATAATATGATATCTCCTCTTTAATTCTAGAATTAATATCCAAGCCCAATAAAATTCTAAAGCTGTCATGAAAATAATAATAAAATTAGCTTAGAAAATTCGAATTAAATAAAGTTACAAATTTATGGTAAATGAAGCCCAAACAGTAAAATTGAGAAAATAATAGATAGTTAAGCACAAATCACTAATTAAAATAGGTACAAAAAGACAAGTAAATAAGAGAAAATAATGACTCATCACTCTATTGATTGACTTAATAATGATTTTTATTATAACCTTACAAAATTGTAGTTAACTCCTCCAAACATAGGTGATCTATTGATAGAAATATCTTTGTTCAGCTAAGAACATTCAGAAAGCAAGATCAATGCTTGAGTATCTTTCAAGAACCAATTATAATTCCAATTGTTAGAATCAAAGGACGAGTTCAAGAGCGGGGTTGAATTATCAAGAATTTTTGAAAAAAAAAACCTTTTCGAATGAATCTTTAAAGAGTAGATCAATTTCAAAATTTAGTTAAGTTCCTTCTAATGTGTTAAAATTTATAGCAAGAATTAAATAACAAATTAAAATTTTGAAAAATAACAAGAGAGAAGGAAGAGATATATAATAGTTTTACACTGATTCACTCTATACAAGAGTTACATACAGTTGGTCAACTACAACCATCAAGCTTCAACTAAATAAAAAATGTTTATACAACAAAAATTGTACAAGAAAACGCCACTATTGAACCCCACTACAGTAACACGAGTCTAGAAACTCTATCCAGAACAACAGCCTTGCAAGAAATGGAGAAATACAACTAAAACAATACCACCGAATTCACTGCAAGTATACGGAGAAAAAGAAAATTTTAGGTGAACACACAAATTTCTCCTTCAATCAAGAACATCGATCTTGAAAAAACCAAAAGAAAACTCGAAGAAAATATTTTTGCTTAGTGCAAACTCAACTTTCGAAAAGATATGAAACTCATATTTCCAAATTAATGTTAAATGAGATGAAGATGAGACAGTTATATAGAGTATGCTTTGTTAGATTCAATGGATTAAAACTAAGTTTTAATATGTTGATTTTACTTACAAGTGAAAAAAATGGCTTAATTTTTACTTTCAACAAATTAAAATAGATTGATCATCTTATTTTGAAAAAGCATACGCAAATTTTAATATGTTAAAAATTCATTTTGGAAAATTGAAACAAATCTCTAGAACTACTCAAGGTTTTAAAGTGATTTTAACATATTGATTCGATAAAAGTAATCTATTATAATATTCACTACAACCATATTAGAACTTCATATAAGAATATTTCAATGGATTAAAATATCTTTTAATCAGTTAAAATATGTTATCACCAAGATATGTTCTAAGTGGTTTTAAATAAGCTTCTTTTAAGTAAATAAGAATCAAAGAACTTGAAAAGAGAAAAGTTACATACAAATCAAAGACTAAACACACACACACACTACTACACATCTAAGTTGTCAATCTTCTTTTGTAAAGCTTTGTCAACACCCGATTTTGTCCGGGTAATATTTTAATTAAAGCATATTGATAAAAAAAATAAAAAAAAGAATAATAACATAAAAAATATTTATTAGTTTAAGTTTTCTTGAAAAATAATGATAACAATAAAAAAAACAAAATAAAAATAATAAATTTGAATTTTTCCATTAATAAAAATAAAAATTGATTTTTTCCAAAAAAATAAAATAAAATAAATAATTAATAATAAAAAAACGAAAATAACAAGAAAATAACAAAAATATCTTAATTTAAAACAACAGCATCTGAAAATTAATAAATAAATAATAAATAAAAAATAATAAAAACAAATAT
>Ga0209489_108546_pt1 | contig 13812 bp, 6 predicted proteins | sample SiratrowhiteBW_FD_187527 | JGI IMG/M metagenome (GOLD analysis project Ga0209489, IMG submission 187527) | Root nodule microbial communities of legume samples collected from California, USA - Siratro white BW (SPAdes) (version 2) | ecosystem: Host-associated > Plants > Roots > Nodule | place: USA... | reverse complement strand
ATTATCACGATATATATATATATATATAGAAACCTGACGTATTCTCCATTTCCTTCATTGATGATGGAGTCTTGAAATTGAATGTTATTATAGCGGTTTATTAAAACAACAAAACGTTGAAAGAATTATGAAATCGTGTAAATGCCAAATGTAAGTATAAATCAATAAAAATAAATTTAAAAGATAAGATCCAGAACAAAGCATGTACCAAATAAGTGTTGGTGTTTTTTTAAAGTACATAAGTGTTGTCCAAGTGTCTAAGTAAATTCCTTTAAAAAAAAACGTGTAACTAAACTCTCCATTAGATAACGTTGATCCTAAAAAAAGGTGTTTTTAATTTGATTATTAGACAATACTAATAGTTTCTTTCCAGTGATGAATATGTATATTCAAATATGTTGAATGAAAGATTTCTAATTGAGTTAAGTTATAGATTTCTATAAAATTTACAATCACTTGCTAATTGAACTTTCTTTTTATTATATTTTGATTACTGTTATTTTTATTATAATTATATTTATTAATAATAGGAATAATATTAATATTTAAAAATAATATTAATATTTAAAAATAATATTAATAATAAAATCGATAATATTAATATTAATAATAATAGTACTAATAATAATATTAATTATAATAATAATAATATTAATTATTAATATTTCATGTAGTGAAGCGACAAATTTTTACAAATAGATTAAAAAACTTATCCTTCTTAAGTTAGTGTAGCAAATATAACATAATATTATAAGATAAGGAAAGGAAGAAATTTTTCAAGAAATTTTTATATTAGTTTGCCTAATAGCACATACTAAGTTTAGTTTTTAAAATAACTTTTTGAGTTTCATTAACAAAATAATGTTGTAAGATATAAGAGTATTCTTTCAACTTGTAGTTACTTCTAACTAACTGTACAAATATTGTTTAATAATAAGTCACTCTTGACTAACACTAATATTTTTTAACAACAAGTTACTCTTGACTAAGACACGAAAAAAAATTATTTAGGTTGTGATCAAAAGATCACGAGGTTTGCTCACTAAAGAGGGGTGGTGTCTTTAGATGTTTACAAGGTTCAACACTATTTTGTAGTTTGCTAAATTAACAATAGTATTCTTACATAGTTGTTTTACATTTTAGAAAGATTTTGACAACATTTTATCACTTTTGCAATTCGAATTCTTCTAATAATCTTCTTGATGAAGGGTTTTATACAAGTGTAGAAGAAAAAGAGTCACCGTAATCATTTTTCTAGCTGTTGAACAACTTCAAATTTACTTGAACATCTTCATTATGTGTGAGCACCTTGGATGGTGAAAATGTATTAAATGTACTCCATGCATGCATTAAATGCTCTTTTATTATTTAAGAAACATCCAGGATACTTATATTTTCTTGGATAGAGTGTCTTTTGTTGAACTTGTAAACAACACATAGTTGTATGAAGTGGATAGACTTTTCCAGGTTGACAAAGTAAACTCTTGATAGTATCATGAAGAAAAGTAGCTTTAGCTAATGTTCTAAGAGATCATTGATGTCATGTAAGCTTTATTTTTGGATCTCTCTAGTCAGATGTAAGACACAAATATTCTTTACAACATAAACATACAAATATTCATGTATGTTAGTTTAGGATTACGTGTGTATTGTTTGATCATCACAATAGTTATCAAACATAAAAATAAAATTGCTAAATGTTGTATGTTTGGTAGAGGAAACACTTTCGTTTTACATGATCCGTTATTTAAACAAACATTTGTATTTTACAAATGAAGTATGACAATGTTTTATACTTTATTTTTAACACTTAATTAAAATTAAGAATGTTAGACTTTTCTTTAACAAATTAACTTAGTAGTTTTCTTCAAAGCTTGAGCTAGAAGTTTCTGAACCAAATTTTGACACCTTACTTATGTATCTCTTTATCATTTAAGTGTTGAACTTTGTTGTAATTTAAAAGTGATATTCTCCACTCAAACTTTATTTTTACACTCTTTATCATTTAAGTGTTGAGCTTTACTATGATTTAAAGTGATATTCTTCACTCAAGCTTTATTTTTACACTCTTTATCATTTAAGTGTTGAGCTTTGTTATGATTTAAAAGTGTTGAATTGAATTGCTTCATTATTTCTCAAATTTTACTTAAAATGGTCTTGAAATAAATTTGTAAAAGAAAAATAAGATTGTTAATCAATTATGTATAGTTTATTTTGAAGCTTGATAGTTTTATAATGATTTTGCTTTTGAAAGATGTCTCAATGAATTAAGAAATAATATGTTATAGTCTACCTTTCACTAAAACTCTTGAGTGGTGTAAAACTTTTGAATTTATTGGACGAAGCTTAAAGTAGAAGATTAAGGAATAAAAATAACCTAGAATTAGAGGTGTGAGAGAATGGATAGTTTTATAGAACTCAATAAGTCATCTAATAAATTTGTGTGGACTTGATATTATTCTAATTAGGTTGTAATTTTTAGATTCATTTTGACTTTATATCATGTTAAAACGGGTCAACAGATTATTTTGACACGCTTTAAAAAGAGTAAGAAAAATATTTTTAAATAATAAAACTTAAAATAAAATATGCATTTTTATGATTTAAGTCATATTAATGACATTAATTTTAATTTTAAATATAATGATTTAGTATATGAACTACAATGTACATGAATATGTTTTACTAAATTATTTCTTTTCATAATTTTATTACAATGATTTTTTTATACATATGTTTCTTATTTTTAATTTCTAATTTTGGTTTAAATACAATTTCCAAATAAAATTTAACATAAATTAAAAAAAAAATTAAATCTTTACCTTTTCTAGATAAATTATCTGTCAATATCTTCTATTGTTTGAAGATGGTGAAAAAATTTATATAATAATAATTTACATTTATAATTTCTTTCTCAATTAAAAGTTCATATATTTGATTTATTCCCATACAATAGAATATGGTATTTACTACTGAAATGAAAAAAATATTTTTTTTTTGTAAATAAATTTGACCTAAATTAAATAAAATTTAATTATGCATTTAATCTATAAACTTTTTGTAAATTTCATTTTTAGTTTCTAAACAAAAATGTTATTGTTTTTATCTTCATAAATTTTTTAATAGTTTTATTATATTTTTATTCATAAAATACATGTTGGATTCATGAAGAAAAGATGCGAAAGAGATCTAATATTAATGAGATATGAACAAATCTAAATTAAAAATCACTAATACTACTTGTAATCCAATATTTGAAGATAATTTTGCCTATTTCAATCTTGACACTAACTTACATTTAAATATCTAATAATAGATTAACATTAAGTTAATTTGTTAATATACATACTTCAAAGGAAACCATAAAATTTAGGTTAAAAGAATTGGAAAGGATAAATTTAGTGAATGCAAGAAAAAAAGTGTGCCCCCACCACACACCTAAAAGTTGAACTTCTGACCTAAGAGAAATAGAAAAAGGAAGAAGAAAGGAAGAGAGGATGGTGGTGGTGGAATTGAGTGGCATACAGAGGATTTATTAATTACCACTACTTGTTGGTTGGGATCATAGAACCTGGAAAGCAACATATGAGTGAGTTCATATATCATCACTTCTTCAGAGACTCAATGAGCTAGGTAGAAAGATTCAAGGGTCTATACAAATTCTATAAAAATAATAACCCTTTATCTCCTGTTCTTTTTCTCAATCAATTAGTTCTTATTCTTTCCACGTAAGTAACGTTGCTTCAACAATTTTTTGTGGTTATCAATCAATGCAGGAGAAGATTCTGTAGTTAATGGAATCTGCGTTGCTTGTGCCTGTGTGTAAAAGTTTAGGATACAAAATTATGTCGTTGTCATGTGTTCTTCAACTAACATAAGTTGATTTTCTAGATTTTCATAGCCAACCATCTTTGAAAACTGTACTTAAAAATAAGGTTTGAGAAATTTTAGATTTTTTAGAATTTTTGGTTGTCGATAAAAAACACTAAAATATACTTTATTTTGTTTTTATTACTTTTACTCTTTCAAAATAGTTATTGTTATGATAATATTTTAAAACACTTTTTTTAATTAAACATAGGATTTTATATAAGTAATTTTGAATATGAGTAATGTAAAAACATTTTTATAGATGAAATTTGAGGCAAGGGAATGGTATTCTTCTTTGAGGTAGGAAGTTCTTTGGGCTAAAAGAAAATACCCACATAAGACTTTCATAGAATAGAAGGAGATGAATAATTGAGAATAATATATATCAGATTCTGTCTTACTCGATCATTTTTTTTTTTCAGATTTATGACCTAAGGTAAAGCATCTAAATCCCCTAGGTCTAAAAAATATTTTTAATCATTAAATTTTAAAAATATTTAGAAAGTTAGTAAGTATTTGGTTAATTATGTAAAAAAGTATTAAGCGAATTAAATACGATTTTAGACCCCTCATGCTACTTATTGTAACTTTAATTTCTTCCCTTAAAAAGGGTTTCGTTATTCTTTCATCCTCTCCACTTATCAACATCATTCTTTCTTTCCTTTATATGATCTATGGTTGTAGTTTTTCCTTTTATTTGAATGGATAAAAGCTTGCACTTTGAGATTTCTGATAATTAAAGAATTTTTTTAGAGACCACAGGAATCATCTATCATAACCCTTAAACTTAAAACTACATTGTATAATAAGATATAGTTGAAAAGAAAAAGTACAAGACAAGGAACCCTACCTATGAAAATGGAACTCTTTGCAAAAAGCTTTGTTCATTTTTGGAGGGAATACGGTTGTCAATGGACAACATGATGTTACTAGATTGTGGTCACTCGTACGAGGGAACCTTGGATGCTGTTGTAGTTTATAATGCCTTCCACGTACAATAGTTTTTCCCTTCACACGTTCACACACTCTCAACCTCATGCTGTTATATATTCTTTTAAATCATATGGGTTAGGAATATTTTTTAATAGTTGAAATTATAAAATTAGCAAAAAAAAAAAATTATTACCTACGAAGTAAATCTTATACTTTGGTATAGTTTTTAACTAATAAAAGAAAGTTTAATGTTTCTGCTTTTCAACAAATTTCAACCTTCAAAAGCACACTGATTACTCATTCTTGTGTCCTTATCCTCCTTCGATTATCGTATATGTTTTTCTTCTTTTGATAGATGGATTATATGCGAAGCATGACGTGAAACCTTAGTTCCCACGAACAATAACTAGTATCCCAAATTTAATCACGAACACGAAAAAGTTTTTTTCAATCAAATTTAATTACTAACACGAAAAAGTATTCTGGAATACCCCTCCAAAATTTAATGTCCTTTTGTTTTATATTTTCCTTTTAGAAATTCAGTAATCAGCTTAAAATTTTGGTTATAACGAAGGGAGAAACATAAATTTGGATTTTGCTGCTTTGAACATGAAAAAGTAATATCATATAACTTTTCTACATCCTGCATTCTAAAACAACTTGAGACTAAATCTTAATTATATTTCAATACTCAATTGCAGTACAAGGAGAATAAGGACTTGTTTTTTAAATCATTTCGTCATCTTCACAAATATTGTTAATATTTTAATTTACATATGTTCGTTGAAGTTTGGAACTTTCATATAATTTTTCTTAAAATATATCATCTCAAAAAATTAAAAGAGAAAATATATTTAAATTATTTTTAATCTTAATTTCTATATGTAATATGATATTATTGAATGTACCAAATGTAAAACAAGGATAAAAAATATATGCCCTTACATGGTAAAAAGCTTGTATTACTTTGCACTTACAAGAATTTGATAATTAGTCTAGTGTCACAAAAATGTAAAATGTTGACCTCTCTTCTTGAACAAATTAGTGAGAATACCTGCTGATATCTATGTATCTAATAAAACAGATATATCTTATGTAAATTAAGAGATAATTAAAAAAATATTCTTTTTGTACTTCATAACGAAATAGTTCATCATAATTAATAAAGGACATATTTTTCCTTAAAATAAACTAATCCATTATAGCATAGTTATATCTCGGAATTAAAATGTTATTATATTACAATCAAGAATTATTACTATTATTTTAACGGATCAATAATTTCCATAATAATAATAATCTCGGCAAGACAATATAGCCTACCTCATTACTATACAAGAAGTTAGCCATAACTTTGGTAATACATCATCCATCAAAATTCGAAATACAATAAGTTTATTGAGTTATGCAATAATTATGCCGCTTTATAAATTAAAATAATACTGATTTTTAATTAAATGATGGTGTAAAATACATTGGAAAAAAAAAATCATGAAACGACTCGTTTAAGATTTGTATTATTTTAAATTTTATTTTCATTACTCAAAAAAGTATTTTTTTTTTTTACTTTTGAAGAAAAGAAAGAAAAACACCCATGTAAAACTAGCCCTGTCTTGTAGCAATAATGCATGTAAGGGAAACTCAATTAGGACAAAATAATTTTGGAGCTATAAAATTTGGAATATAGATAATTTTTGGTTTCTTTCTTACATATAAAACCAAACTAAAATGTTTTCAACGATCAAACTTTTAAATTCCATATAATAGTCTTTTTGGGAAGAAATGTACTCCTTAAATAATAGGTAAATATCAATTTCAAAATTTGGGAACTAAAACTCTTATACTTTTTTCCTTTCCGTATAAAAAGCACACTAATTACATTTTTTTTTTCGTAGAACTCTCAATGGCACGTAATATATATATGTTTCTAATATGTGTTCTTAGCAAAATGAATTCATACTCTGAAAGTATAAGGCTCATGTGGGTTTGATAGAATAGCTAGATTGAATTTTATTCCTATAATATAGAATGCACAATATTTGGATAGTTTCGTTCATATTATTTAAAAAAAATGAGGGACTTACACATGACATGTCACAAGGGAGTCAATCCTAATTTAAAGAAAAACAATAATAATAGTGACATCAAACTAACTAGGTAAACAACAAAGTTTGACTTTGATCACCACATAATTCACTAGTATTTGACTAATAAATGACTTTAATTATCTAACTACATGAATTGGCCTAACAACTACCAAAGCAACCATATGCCAATAATGTATTTATGAACAACCTATTCATTTGAAATAAAAGAGAACTCTTGAAAAGATAAAAAAGAAAAGAGAAAAAGTGAATGAAATAGAAGCAAGGTCCATTAAACTATGCGTCAAGAAGAATATAAGCATACTCAAGACTGATGAGTAGGTATTAAGTCTTATTTCAGTCTTTATTTATTTAGTAGTAGCTAGATACTTTTTTTTTTTTTAACTTATGACATACTAAAGTGGTTTACTACCTTGTTAATAAATCTCTTATTAAAAGAATTTAAATGACTAACATATTTGGTGAAGTAGAGTTTAAATCATATTCTTAGGATTTAAGTAGTAATTTATTGTGTAGTGTAAAAGTTAAATCATCCAATGATTAATATAGTTTTTCGAAATGCATTAGTAGTGAAATTATGTTTCGTTGTGTTTCTCTTAAGGTAGTTAAAATTGATATTTTAATCAATAAAATTGTAAGATTTTATAATTTTACATACTATTTGCCATCAAATTTTATGTATGATTGCTGCATAACAAAATTGTAGGAATTGTCAAATAAAATCATAAAAATAATTGGATTGTAATTTTTTTTCTAATTATTGACACCAACTGTTTACTTTTTTTGGGTGAATAGATTGGGCGAATAAATTCAGTTCAAATCAAACATAATATTAGTTAAAGTTCACCTTAGCATGTTTTAACATTCCATTACACAAGAGCAAACTAATTAAAATAAATAAAAGACGAATTAAAAATTAAGAGGATGTTCTTCCACTAGTCACATTTTTAGAATGAAACCACTAGTCACATTTTTAGAAGAATGAATTTCAACTAAAATAAAACTCAATTAAGATACTTTTAACTTCACACATCCCAAGTCATTATAGCACATCTTAAAAAGAAAAATTTATATTGTGAAACTTACAATTGGACAATTCATGATTTTGATTTTGGTGCACTCTTCCTAACCCTAATTATAATTTCAATAAAAAATTTTACTTTGAGAGTATTGTTCATCAATTACTTTCATTTAATATTTATTATTTTAATAAAATATTATATAACAATAAAATAATAATTTAAATGATTATATTTTACTGTGTATAATATGAAAATATCACAACCTTAATTTTAATTTTTAATTATTTGATCTTGTACCTTCCACAAACGAAAATTTAAAAATTATTGAAAGAAAGAAATCAAAATTCTGATTTTTTTATCTTTCTACGTAAAACCAAACCACCATAAATCATACACTTCCACTGAATTTTGTGACTACTTGATGTATGATATAACATGTTTTCATATGTAGTATATATAATAAGAAAACAGAAGAATTTAAAAAAGAAATGGAGGAATGAAGACGAGGTCCAATAGCACTAAGAGGGAATATAAATACGATAGGTACATAATAGGATGAAAATAGATCCCCATACGTAACCCCCATCAACCTTCTCTGATTCCCGACCACCTCTTCTTTTTCTCTTCATTTTCATCCACCTTCCCATACACACATTTCTCATATGGCACAACTTCACCCACCACTTCCGAGTCACACTCCGAGTCGTCAACTCACCTCTTGGTTAAATTTAGTGGTGGCAGAAAGCCGCTTGGGCAAGCGTTTTAAGCTTGTAGAACGCGGTTCTACTTTTACAACCGAGTTACGTGCTGGTACAGCCACCTTTCTCACCATGGCCTACATCCTCGCCGTCAACGCCACCATCATAGCTGACTCCGGTGGCACTTGCTCCGTTTCCGATTGCACCCTTCTATGCTCTGACCCCAAAACTGCCCTCACCCAATGCCCCACACACCTTCTCATCCGACCCGACTCCTCATGCAAGTACCCGCCCGTCAACCCGGGTTACGCGGCGTGTGTGGAACGCACTCGCCGTGATCTCATCGTGGCCACTATCGTATCCTCCCTCGTGGGGTCCACCATAATGGGTGTGTTCGCGAACCTTCCATTGGCGCTCGCACCAGGCATGGGCGCCAACGCATACTTCGCCTACTCAGTGGTCGGGTTTCACGGGTCGGGTTCAATACCCTACCGCGCCGCCTTAACCGCTATCTTCTTAGAAGGCTTGATTTTTCTTCTACTATCGGCCGTTGGATTCCGCGCGAAACTGGCGAAACTCGTTCCCAAACCCGTCCGAGTTTCCTCCTCCGCCGGAATCGGGCTCTTCCTGGCCTTCATTGGGCTTCAAAGCAACGAAGGCATTGGCCTCGTCGGGTTCAGCCCATCAACACTCATAACACTCGGAGCCTGCCCGAGAGACAAACTAACGGCGTTAGCTCCCGTCACAACAATCAACGGAACCGTTAGTTTAATCCCTGGCGGCGCCGTCTCCGACAAGATACTATGTTCGGGGAGCCGCATGGAGAGCCCCACCCTATGGCTGGGTCTTGTCGGGTTCATCATCATAGCTTATTGTCTAATGAAGAACATAAAGGGCGCTATGATATACGGCATCGTTTTCGTGACCGTGATCTCGTGGTTCAGGAACACGCCACTTACGGTGTTCCCCAACACAAAGTTAGGCGACGCGGGTTTTAAGTACTTCAAAAAGGTTGTCGACGTGCACGTGATTAAATCCACGGCTGGGGCGCTTAGTTTTGATCACATGCGGAAAGGTGCATTTTGGGAGGCACTGTTCACGTTCCTGTACGTTGATATATTGGACACCACTGGGACTTTGTATTCGATGGCTAGATTCGCGGGGTTTCTCGACGTGAACGGTGATTTCGAGGGTCAGTATTTTGCGTTCATGTCCGACGCGGCGTCGATCGTGGTGGGGTCGTTGCTGGGCACGTCGCCAGTGACGGCGTTTGTGGAGTCCTCGACGGGGATACGCGAGGGGGGACGGACGGGGCTGACGGCGTTAACGGTGGCCGGGTATTTTTTGTTGGCGTTCTTCTTCACGCCGTTGCTGGCGTCCATTCCGGCGTGGGCGGTGGGGCCGCCGTTGATCTTGGTGGGGGCGATGATGATGAAATGTGTAACGGAGATTGATTGGGAGGAGATGAGGGAAGCGATACCGGCGTTTGTGACGATTTTGTTGATGCCGTTAACCTACTCTATAGCTTATGGGTTGATAGGGGGCATTGGAACGTATGTTGTGATGCATGCGTGGGAGTGGGGAGAGATTTTGATGAGGAAATTTGTGAGCAGGGAGAAGAAGAACTTCAAGGATGTTTCATCCAATCTCAATGTAAATGCAAATACAAATCCTCGTGTTGTTGATCATCATCAACTAGGAGATCATAAAGCTGTTGAAGTGTAGAGATTATATTAGTAGACCTGTTTAATACAACAAATTATGCTAGGATTACTATGTTTCTGCTCTATCATTATATACTTTAGTGTTATTGAAATTGTAAAATATTGTGACAGCACATTTGGTAGTTCTAATAATTTTTCTTTCATACACTCTTTCTAGATGTGTGTTTTTAGATTAAATGGTAATCTTTTTCCTATTTATTTTTATTTGTGATTTTGATCTTCTTACTTTTTTCATTTTAGTAACCATCTTCTAAAAATTTCACCATTTTGGTCTGATTCTTAAATTGGCATTCATTTTACATTTTATTTCTTTTATTCTAACCTAACGAATTCATCTATAGAGTACCATAAAGAAGTAATTTAACTAATTAAAATATAAGTAATAAAAATAAATAAAAAAATTCAGAAATTGTCTAAAATTACTGATTTTGGAAAAATATAGAAACTAAAATCCAGAAAAATTGCAGACCAATAATTAACTGGGGGCTGAAATTAAAATTTAGTCTACTTTTTATTATTAATAGAACATTTGAGTTTCAATTCTTATTTAATGAAATTTTCTATGATTTTATAAATTTTGATATAACTAATTATTGAAAACTTTTATTAGGACCTTTTTTACATAGATTGAAGAAGAAAATATGATTTTTATTAAGGAAAGGGAATTATAAAGCTTTAAAATTCTTTAGGTAAACATTGGCAGGAAAAGGAGTAGGGTTTAGCAAAATACACATTAATTAAGGAGTTGAACAGATTTGTGTCAATCTTAAGTTATCCAGAATGAAAATATGAGCATGTGCCTATGTACAAGATCTTAGTATGTACAAGATGTTGGCTGTGCAAATAGTGTTTTGTTGAATGAAAATGGCATTCAATTATTTGGTCTTGGTCCGAAGGAACATAGATATGAGTGGGAGCCAAATATATCCCTGAAATCACATAACAATGAGTTTGTCTATGAAAAATATTTGTAAACAGCAACCATATGAGCATACAAGTTGCATTTCTATTTTACTGTACATTTTTTGAGACATAAAAAATATAAATATACAGAAGACAGAGATAATATATTGGATGTCAATTTCTCGAGAACAGTCTCCTTAATTAGTTAAAATGATTCTAAATATAATTTTTACAGTAACTATTATAAAAACGATTTTTTTTTTTATCATAGATGACCATTTATAATTGGAGAATAGTATAAAAATTTCAACATTGCTAATAGATTTTAATTAAATAATAAGTTACTTTAGTTCTAAATACAAGTATTTTTATCATATGGTCTGTTAATGTTGAATCAGGTCATTGATTATTTTCTTTCATTAATTAAACAAAAAGACAAAGATTAATCATTAGTCATTATTAAAGCTTTCTGTGACAAAGAAATAACTCTATTATATATACATATTACTTCAAATAGTTCTCCACTTTTTTATAAAAGGTCTTCACCACCCATTTTACACCACACACTTTTACTCTTTTTTTATTTTTATTTAGTAATTTTCTTTTACTTTAATCACGTTCTGTCTGTTTTTTTTATATACTCCATTCAATAACTTTATATTAGTTTTTTTTATCTTGTTATTCTTTATTTAACATTTTAATTTAGTTTTGATTTTTTCATCTTTTTTCTCTTTCCTTTTACTTAGAAATTTAAAATATGACAATATTTTTTACTTGATAGTTCTTCTGTTTAAAGGAGCAATGACTTTAAGTATGCTTAAGGAATTTAAGCGAATTCGTATAAACATCCTTACTCACTCAAATTATTATTTTTTAAGTGTGTTATTTGTTGTTTAAGTTGTATATTTGTGTGACTGAAGTGAGACTTGTTTCAAGTGATTAAGATTTTTCTTAAGTGACATTTGTTGACATTGTTATCTTTTGGTAGAAACCATGACAAAGATTATTGAAAAAGTCACTGAGTTGGTCAATAATATGCCCTTGAAAGGGAACTCCTTAAGAAGTAACCTGAATTTCTTGACGGATTTATTTTCTATTATACACACTTTGAGCCTCCATACAAGTTTATAAAAAAGAGAAAGTTTATCTAAAAGAAAGATAGAGCTATTAGAGGATGGATATGAGGAAAATGAATTGACAATTCCCAACATCAATTCTAGAAAAAACATAGTCAAATAATTATATAAGATAAATAAGAGAGGATAAAGAATTGCATTCATTACTCTAAATGAGTTTTATGTGTGGAGTCTATATATATTATGATGTAGTGATAATCAAGAGATTAATTATACCCTCTAGGATTATGCTAGCTCATGTCAAATTGATTAAGCTTAATGTAATATTCACTTAATTATGATCAATCAAAGCAAAAGAACTATAATTGTTTTTGTTTGGTGAATGGTCTTTAAAGTGGTTTAAGCAAAAACTATAACATTTAAACATGATCATCTAGGATGACAAATGTTTCATTGTAAGCAATTTACAAAAATTTAGTCATTTAAAACTTGTCTAAAAATGATTGAATTTTATAACAACAATACGATATTATACTTGATCATATATTCGTTTTTAAGTATATGTTATAAAAATTTAAATATTTTTTCACTTAAAATATAATTATCACACTTAAGTGATATTTTGTTTTTGTGATGAAATTTATAATATTTTTTAATACTCATAATTTTTATGACAAAAAAAAAATTCTTTCCGAACAATTCAATGACATAGTTGAAAATCTGTGACAAAATTGATTATAGTTATTTACTAATGAACCTTTGAAAGGACTAACTATTCATCACAAAATTTTAATTCTATTTTATGTCTTTTATTGTGCATTATTTTTAGTGATAGTGTGTAACATCATAATTATTCGTGTCCTTAAAAAAATCTTTCAATGACATAGTTAAAATTTGGTACAAAATTAATTATAGTTATTTACCAATTAACCTTTGTAAGACTTTAACTCTTCATCAACAAATTGTAACATACTGGAGCGAATCGATCTTTGTTATAAAGAGTCATCGTTTTTTTAGTATCATGGTTTTGTTGTGAAATCAAATGACTTAAATATTCAGTAACTCTCAATACAATCTTCAAATTAACTTAATGCGCCAACTAATCTTATAGAAATAGATTCTCTTACAGAGAGAATAAATAATAGATTTCCAGTGCTTAATTATATAATAAATTCTTTCCTTGTTCATAAGATAATTAGAACATCTTCTATGGAAGTGCTTCCACAAGTGCTTAATTGTAAGCATCTGTTGCTTTCTGGTCTGGCATTACAGATAGGCGGAGAGTTGTTTTACAATACTCGAGACACCCGTTGCTGTAAGAAGCAACTTACTTTCTATTGCGTGGTTGAGTCAGAAGAAGATATGTATAAGTGAAATAGAATTTGCTTAAAATGTAAAAAAAAAAAAAAAAAAAAAAAAAAAAAAAAAAAAAAAAAAAAAAAAAAAAAAAAAAAAAAAAAGGAAGTGACATGTATCAGTAG
>Ga0209489_108543_pt1 | contig 13833 bp, 6 predicted proteins | sample SiratrowhiteBW_FD_187527 | JGI IMG/M metagenome (GOLD analysis project Ga0209489, IMG submission 187527) | Root nodule microbial communities of legume samples collected from California, USA - Siratro white BW (SPAdes) (version 2) | ecosystem: Host-associated > Plants > Roots > Nodule | place: USA... | reverse complement strand
TATATATATATATATATATATACTTCTGGTCCGTAAGAAATTTTTGTTTCTATTTTAATTCTTATCAGTTTTATATATGTATTTCTTAAAAAAAAAAAAAATTGTTTGAAGGAAAAAATCATTAATGTGATCGTAAACAATATCATTTCCCTATAATTAATATTTGCATTCTTTTTGTCTTTCATCTTTTATCAATGGGGATGAAGTATATGGTAAAAACAAACGCTGTACACCTTACTGTTCATCTTTGAAGTTGAATGTTCAATAAGGAAAAGTGAAAGAAAGAGGGATGCATATGCTAATTTAAAATCAACACTATTTCCATAATATTAATCAACTTTTGTAACAAAATAATTTTAAAGTATACCATATCATCCTATTCAACCAAAATGTATCACTAAACTAATAATTTATCACGTAAATGACGTTAATAGATGACAAGAGCAGAAGGAATATTAAAAAATATCAAAGACCAAAATCATAGTATGAAAATTATAGATGACAAGAAATATTAAAAAATATCAAAGACCAAAAGCATAGTATGAAAATTCATTAAGAACTAAACAAACACTATTATATATATATATATAATAATTAGTAACATAAGAAAAATGTTATTAAATTAAACAAAATGTTACTAATATAATTTAATAATATATTTTCAAATGTTACAGTTATTCTATATTACTAAAGACTTTTAATAACATTTTCAATTATTATTAGAAATATCTATAAAAATATCACTAAATAATTTTTTAATATTTAGTTAATAAAAAGATAACATTTTAAAAATGTCATAAAAAATTAACATCATAAAAATGTTACTAAAACTTTTTAGTAACGTTTTTTTCTTATCATTAGAAACATTTATAAAAATGTCATTAAATATTTTTTATAACATTTATTGAATAAAAAGATAATATTACAAAAAAAAGTTAGTTATATTTTATAATAAAAAATAACACCATAAAAATGTTACTAAAAGTTTTTAGTTAAAAAAATGTTCCTCTAACAAATTATTCAAATCATTATGTATACTGAATTTCTCTCGTTCATTATCACATATCTTCTTTGAAAAGGCACATTCTCTATGAAAAACCTATCTTGTATAGTTTTTATCAAATCCAACACACAATAAATGTTCATGCACTTTCTTTTGGTTACTCTAATAACGATTGTTACACTCCTTACAAGGGTACAAAATCTCATCTCCCTGAGCAATATTTTCAAATGCAAAATTTAGAAAAAATTCCAATCCATTCAAATACCTAGTAGATTAGGTACTACCATCCAATTCTTGTCCATTATTGTGTTGTCTTGAAGATTAAAACAAACTACCTAATAAAAAATTATATTAATATATTATTAATAATGGTTGTGTAACTACGCATACCAACACGTCAATCGATAATACTTTACAAACAAAGCAGTATTCTAAATACCAAGCTTCATTTACATTTACATACCAATAGATTAGTTCGGGACAACAAGAACAACACTTCTGCAAAAAAAAAAAAAAAAAAAAAAAAAAAAAAAAAAAAAAAAAATTAAAAAAAAAAAAAAAAAAAAAAAAAAAAACATAAGATAGTTAAATTATCTTATACTAAAAATATGCTAATATGAAGATTAAATGTCATTCACCTTCAATTTTGAGAACTGATTAGCCAACAACAGATCTGATGAACCAAGCCAATCAACCTAAAAAAAGATAAAAAACAATAAAGTATAAAAAGATTGAAGTTTTCTAATTTAACTTTTAAGTTTTAAGACATCTATGTAAGTAAGCTTTAAACAAACTACATAAAACCACAGTTATGCTTGTTTGACCTCAAGCTTAACATGATTAATTTCTGTATATTTTCCTAAAATCCTGAAATTTCATTATTCTACTTTGCAAAATAAAATTAGTGAAGTGTTTAAAACTTTTACAGTACAGTTGCAATCGATGATGAAAAAATAATAAGATATTCTTGCCATGAATATGTTTTCGAGATAAATTTTATTTCTTTTCTGATAGTTGAGAGATATGAGGTAAATTATTTATTCCACATTTAGTTTAAAGCACAATCTTTTAAAATTTAGAGAAACACAGTCACAGAAATCTCATATATTTAAATTAGGAAAATCATTATTTAAACCATTTATGTCACTAATCCTCTTGTATCAAATTTACTCCCCTCCTTCCATGAACTAAATATATAGGTAACAAGAAAAATAGGGAAAACATTAAACTAATGAAACAATTAGTAGGAATTTTACTTACAATTGAGTTAAATTACTCAAAAGAGATATATTTGATGGAATAGGTCCTCCTTGAGTCTAGTTGTAAGCATATCTTTTCAGTGATACACATTATAATGAGTATATATATATATATATATATATATATATATATATATATATATATCTTAAAATAACCAAAGTAAAGGCTTTATCTATTGTGAAAAGTTAGAGTAAATGTGAAGTACTGGTAAAACAAGAAAAAAAAAACGTAAATTGCAATCTCACGATCTTTCAATTGATTTCCAATTATGTATGAAGAAGCTACGTATTTCTCCATTAACATTGTTATCACTTATCCTGCTACAGTGCCCCATGAAATAATATTTTTCAAGAGAAAGTGACAATATTTGCTTTTTAAGTAACAGTTCATCAGTTTATCGAACCTACAAATCTCTCAAATTCTGCAACTTAGCTAGTGTTACCGGTAACTCTTCCAAGTCGAACATACAATCCTCTCTCTTTTATCATTTTCTCCATCTATCTAATTGTCGTTTTTAGTTATACAAAAAGTTATTGTTCAAAGCTTACAAATATCCAGAGAATTATCCCTTGAATCCCTTCGTATATTATAAATTGCCCTGTCTTTAAAACCTCAGAAACTTAAATCAACAATTTATATAAACATGAGATGAGAGGGAAGAGATTTTTTAAATAATAGCTCTAAGTCTCATATCCAACCAATTTTGCTCCTAGAGAAAATTATCATTCATCATGTGGTTTCGCCACCCAAATCAACTTCTTTATATTCCTACTCTCCTCATCTTCTTAACACATTTTCTCGTGCTAGACAACTAAATTTCTAGCATCACTCTTTAAATGTTCAAGTAAAGAAATCGTTGCTATCTAACCCCACAAACAAAATATATCTTTAACTGCAGAAATATAAGCTAAAATATATTTGAAACACAAGGTTAAGTCCAAGGACACGCATAACACTTGTGTTAAATTGCCAATGTTGAGTTAGAACCTTAAACAGAGTGTCATCATGCCCTTGATGACTTGGGTGATTCATCCACGAATTACTCTGACCAGGACAATAAATCTTATAGAAAAGGAGTAAACTAACAGGGGAGAAAAGAGAAGAACTAGGTTGTGCCATGCTTGGTGTAATCAGGCCAGTTTTCAATGAAAGTTATTTGTTCAATTACCTTAAACTACACGACAACCATGTAGATAAAAATTACAAAAACTAATAGCATAATACACAAGACTTAATTTCACTGCCTAAGGTAAGCGAAATCAAATTATCATAAGCCAATTAAAATCTAGAAGCAACATACAACAATAACTAGGGTTTTGATAGAAAACGAAATGAAATCGAACCTCCTTAAACCTCTGAAATTGCTCTTCTAGCGAAACCTGCTAAAAAACCTAGAGAACCTTAGTGAAGTGGTGCAAGTAAATGATAAGAGCAGTGTTACCTCACCATGATGAAGAATTGGAAAACAGATTGCAAGAGAAGTCAAAGTCTGAACATTGTACTAAAATTGATTTCTATTTCATTTCATCATGAAAACCTAAATATTAGTCCCTTCCCTTCATAAAATCCTAACATACGTGTGATGTTCCACTACATTCAGAACCCTAGTTTCTTTACTTTACCCATATCAATATTCTGTTGGGAGTAGATTGAATGGTGAAGGGAAAAAATCGGAAGATACTAGTGTGAAGTGCGAGGAGAGAGAAGTGTATGTCTTGGAGTACAACTATTCTTGGTTTTTTTTTAAGTGTACAGAAGTTTTGATTTTAGTTTCAATTATAATTAATCCATTTATTGATTATTTATATCATAAATTCAAGTTATTTTGCTTACAGTGACATTTATATAAAAACGTTACTACATTAATTAAAAATTTATGTATTGTAACATTTTAATAAATGTAACTTCAAAATGTAAAAGTGTTACTAAAGATAGAAAATGGTGTAGTGAAAAGAACCCATGCACGTGTCAGTTTAACATAACAAAATGAGTATTACTTAGCACATGTTCTTAAAAAACAAAATTCGTAAAACAAGTAATTATAAAAAATTATTTAGAACTATATAAAAAACTAACAAAATACAATTAAAGTTATTTAAGCCTTCCAAAAAATAATAATTTTTATTGTTGCATTAATCCCAGTTGGATTGGTGATGTGGTATGGGTGGCGCCAGTGCATTGGTTATAATATGGATACCAGTTGTTGGTCCAAGGAGTCAATGCCAATGACGCCTTCAGACACGAATGAACCATTAACACGCGTTCCGTTGAGTAGAAGCAAAGATAAAGTGCCACAATAAATTTGTTTCTTCTCTCATGTTCCTTTACTCTCTTCATTTTCACTCAGACACAGACCTTTTAGGTATAGTGGTAGCCAAAAAGCATGATTCAAAGAGTAACAAAAAAAAAAAGTTTTAATCGTATGGAAATTATTAGGAATGGTTAATTTGAAGTTTTAATCGTATGACCTAAAATTAGCTCTAAAGATTGTAATTTGTATTGTAATAGAAAATTGAAAGATAAGTAATATTTGAAGGTATAATTTTAATCTCGAATGAATCCCAGTTCTAATTTGGAGCACTGATCCAACACTACCAGAAAAGCTACCATCCATCTAAAACCCAAACCGAGGAAGAAATGGCAAGCAGCAGTAATGACAACGACATGAATCGAATAATAAGAGTCCCAAGTAACAATGTAAATAAATGTAATGTGTACCCAAAAGAGGGTGGTAAAAGAAAAAAAGGAAACAAATGATACAATACAAGAATATAATATCAGCAACAAAGAGTATCTAGAAGGCCAAAACAAGGGCAGCCCAACCCAAAGCTAAACCTCCTAGAACCTTCTTCAAGCACATGATGCTCTCTGCTCCACTCTGAAAATATAAAGCAAAAATGTCAGATCCCACTGTTAACAGTGTTAAAATATTCCCAATTTGCAAATCCTAGATTAGCCCAACTGTTAGAAAGTCCATGTGTATAAAAGGTTATCCTTATCAAGTCCACAGATTGATGGTGGCGCGTGGCCACACAGCAAGCCTACATCTCACTTCACTTTCAGTTGAGGTAGTAAAAGTGTCAAACCCTAACAACAGCTAAGTTCAAACAAGCTAAAGAGCCCGTGTTTGTACGAACTTAACAATAGGAGTTGGATTCAAAAGATAAGGTTATCTATATTTTGTTACTGGTCGATATGGGCCTTATAACGACAATAAATCACAGATCTGATGCACATTGTACAAAATCAACGTTGAAAAAACACAGAAGAGATAAAACATACCTCATCGTTGGCAGAAGATGCAGGTCCAGGGGAAGAAGCATCTTCGCTGGGACCAGGAGCGCCTGTCGGTGGAGCAGGGGGACCGAGCAACGCCGGTGAAGGTGCTGGAGCACCGTGCTTCTTAGTCTTCTTGTGCTTTCCCGGAGCCGGAGCCGGAGCCACAGGGGTGGTTGGCGCCGCCACGGGAGCAGCGGTAGGAACAGGCGCTGGGGGAGAGCTCACGGGAACCGGAGCGGGGGGAGAGCTCACTGGAACTGGAGCCGGTGGGGAGCTCACGGGCGTCGCAGCCGGAGGAGACGCTGCCGGAGGCTTGGTCGCTGGAGCAGGAGCCGCAACGGTGGGAGGAGATGCCGCCGGTGTCGATGCGGGGGTTGCGGCCTTAGGGGACGCCGCGGGAGGAGAGGATTTGGGGGAAGCAACGGGAGCGGGTGATTTGGTTGTGGAAGGTGCTGCGGCGGGAGTGGAAGCGGCGGGAGTTGTTGGTGTGCTCGACGGCGCTGACGCTGGAGACTGGCCTCCGACGCCGGCGATTACAATGCAGATGAAGGCGAGAGAGAAAAGGCCGTTGCGATCCATTGGTGTGAATCGCAGTGTGAAGAAGAGTGAGTGCGTGTGAGAGACAATGAGCGAGAGAGAGAGAGATAGACAGAGAGAGAGTGATGGAGTATGAGAGATGTGGCGAAAGGTTTATATAGACCCCCACCTAGTTTTCGTAATCGAGGAGGTTGGTGTTTTTTTGACGTTGATGATGATGACGATGGTTTTGTTGGAACAGAACGGATATGTGCCTATTCATCGGGACCGATGGTTTTCGTGTGATGGACCACCATTAGCCGTTGGATCAACTTGTCTGACGTACCCCTCTACACCGCGTTTCAAATCTTTTCTTTTATTTTTATTTCTAATACAATATCATCTGCCAGCCTCAAACGGTCTATTAAGAAAAGACGTGTGCTGTTTAGGAAACTAAGGATTAATTTTAAAACTTCTATAGGAATTTCAAAACAAGGTAATACATTATTGATGATTAGGGAATCACAATTGAGAATTGCAATATCAAAAACATATTTAATAAGCTAATTACGATATGAATTATCATTGTAATTAATAATTGCATTTCTCCTAATGTTGATTCCTCTGATGATGAGATCCATTTTAAGACATAAAAAGTAATTGAAGCAATAAATTGAATGCTTGATTGTAATTATTAAATATTAATATTTTGAATTTAATAGTATTTAATAAAAGAAGATAGGAGGGTTTAGTTATAGTATATTATGTTTTGTTGAGATATTATTTAGTTTGAAAGCAGAATGGCATAGCGCATGATCCAGTCTGGAAGGGCCCCACATGAAGATTAGGCGCATGTGACAGACATAGGGACATAGGGGGTTTGTGTATGTATGTGTGAGTGACCCTTCAACTAATGTGACTTTCTTTTTTGCTTCTTTTGCAATTACCACAAATCTTCTCTCTATTCTTTCTTTGCTGGTTCTGATTTGGTGTTTTGCGGGACCATCTTCATACTCATACAGCTGGGCTTTTCTCACGTGGGCCCAATCCATTTCACGCAACCAATCATTCCTCATACACCTTTCCTTTCATGTTAGTTACCATATGTCTTGTGTTTGGATTTGCATTCAATCAATTTTTTCATAGTGAATTTAAATTTTAACTTTCCATCAATATTCGTTACTATTTTGTTTTCTCAATTACACCTTTTATTACTTAATTAATAGTATTATTTCATAAATTTTATCATTTATATATATTTTTTTAATTTTTCTGTCTTAATCTTTTCAAGAATTGGAAGCTGCAAATTGTTAGGAACACAGCGGAACACAACTAGCAGCACCGCCAAGTTGTGGGTCCCGCGTGAAAATGCCTTAACAACCATACCTTTAATATATAAGATTTTATTTCTTTAAGTAGACAAAAAATAGAATATTGTTTCTTTTTAATCACAAATCTGGAGCGTAGCAGAACGGTCTAGTTGATATATATTTTAAAGGGAAAATAAAAAATAAAGAAAATGAAAGCTGATCAAAATTACTCGGCAAGATTTGTTTTCACTTCTTTTACTAAATTCAAACCAAATAAAAGTGGTTGGTCTGATTCACTATGTCGCATCCAACCATTTCATTGTTGCATTAAATGATTCATTAAACCAATCAACAAAAAACATCATAGAACATTGCTAAGATGATAGAGTTTCAAAATAGCTGCAGGGTGCTGTTATAAATCCAACCGTTAAAATTAATAAAATTTAAGTAAAGCTATTTAAATCGATTTATTTTTAATAGACTATTTTTCAAGTGATTTCTTTAGTTTCTTTTTTTAATTTATAAATAAACTATTGTTTCTTTAAAAATACTCAACAAAAAATTCTTCTAAACCAACTCTGGATCTAATTAATATTCTTGGATTTACATTATTAATGACTGACAATCGTCATCCGTGCCTACTCTATAACCTAAGTTGACAAGTCAAATACTAAGTTTTTTTTTTAAACATTTTAATTCTCATTTTAATTTTTTTTGTAAAAATACCACTTCATAATCTTTTTGTCTGTTTTTAAATGTTTGAACAATAAAAAGGTTAAACAAATAACCTTGTTAAAGTAAAAAAAAAAATAGTAAAAAAGTAAAATAAAATATATTTTGTAAAATCATAAAACTAAAAAATTAATAATGTCACTACAATAAATATAGCTCTTAGTGACTAAAATTCAGTAACAGAATTTTTTCATCAATTATACACCATTTGACTAATTTTTATTTTATCATTAATAGAATTTGTAACAGTGACCAAATTATAAAAATCACTAACATCAATAATAATGATTATAGCGCGTATAATTATCATTAAGAAATTATCAGTAATATAAAAATATCAATGAGAAATGTTCATTTTAGAGCGTATAATTATCATTAATAAAGAGCTTATTAAACAATGATTTGTTAAATTAAGCAATTGAAATGTAATTTAGATAATAGAAACATAACTTTGGCGTAATTTACAGTAACTTATATCTCATGAAACTTTTTTAAGTAAAACTCAGGTTAATTAAAACTTCCAGGAGCAACAATATCAAACTCTTAAATTTTTTTACGTGAATAAACTTTTAAAATGAACTAAATACATAACGCATTTGTAACTTATATAAAAAAATGATTTATTTTATTTTTAAATTCATTTTTGTTTTTAGATAAATATTTGTTAAGAATTTTATTCAACTTTTCTATCAGGAGACATTACATCATATAAGTGACAAATACTGGTCGTTTATTTTCTCTTACTAGTAACGTATTCATTAAATATTATAATACTGAAAAATAATTTTATCATATTATTAAAATTTTCAAAATAATATTAATTACTTTCTACAAATTTTTGACATATTATTATTACTAGAAATTTGAAGCATTTATATTTAATTAATCCGTCACACAAATATAAATTAATATATTAGTGAAATTCAAACTGTTTTTTTGTATGTGTGTTTGTAAACATTGTTCATCTTAAGTACAGAATAATTAGAGTAAATGTCAAAGTAAAGGTATTATACACATTTTAAGAAATAAATTAAATTTAAAAGTTGTTACAATCATTAAATTTTACTTTATCATCATATAATAATGTCTTTTATGATATGAAAAAAATAATATAAATTTCAATTTATATTTTATTTCATATTTTCAACCAAAAGTTTCATTCAAAGTTAATATATTCTCATAATTTTGCTTTGGTCAGTTTTAACTTCTTCAAAATTGTAAAGAGACCCAAACTACGTATAAAAAAGTTATGCTAATATTTTGAATTCTAATAATCAACTAAAATAAATGTATTCTATATCATACATATTATATATACCTTATATTAATATATAAAGTATTATTAAATATTTTTAAATTAATTTTTTAAATTAATTTTTATATAGTAACTAATTGTTGTTATTGTTATTTATGCTTTTAAAATATTTTCATAGAAGTTCTTTAATTGCCGAGGTTAACAATTGAAAATTATTATAAGAAAAGCATTTTATTTATTTGTGGCGAAAATCAAAAGAGTATATAACAGAAGTCAACAAGAAGAAAGGAAGGAGTAGAAAGCCATAAAATAGGAGAGTGTTGAGGTCCACTTGACTTTGTCTTTAGTATAAGGATTACTTGACTTACAACACAAGAAACGTTGATAAAAGGGTATGATTTTGAGGCGCTAATATCGAAACCATATCACAGCAACAACACGGGAAGGGGTTGAATTATGTTACGACATAGAAGCTTGCAAATGTGAGGGTGTTGCAACACAAGGTGGCAATGTAGGACATGCTCACACACGCGGTTTATGTTATGGCACAATCGTACTATGTTCAGATTTTCCCCTTCAGAACTATTGTCTCTGTTTATGTACATTTTAGTTAAGAAAAATAAGAAAGCAACTTTTTAAAAATGTAGCCTTCTTTGGTGAAATACATTCTTCTACTCTAACTACTCGCCTATATATACATATATAATTATTTTCTAAATATCAAACTATCTTTTATATGATGATACATATTCCATGACTGTGTCATGTTTTCTAAAAAAGATAATTATTGATTAAAAATTTATTAAAATAACTTGATATTAAGAACACTATCTACAAAGAATATGAAAATGAACAAACCGTTTAGAATTATTTATTTTCCTTTTTAGAGAATTTATTTTATACTTTAGAAACATTTTTCACAAATATTAGCTATCACTTTAAAATATATGTGATATAATATCTATCTTCTATACGAAGAATCTAGTTTTTGTCAAGATTTTTACATTTATCACAAGAAAAAGAGATTGATTCCACTTTGAGATTATATGTTATATGTATAAAATCTTTTTTATTCTAACATAATCTTTTAGATTTGAGTATTTAATCTTGAGTCAATTTTATGTTATTCTAATTTTATATTGTTCACTCATTAATTCAAGAAATATCTTTTATTTTGTTTTTACTATTATTAGAGATCTTATTAAAGAAACAATCATTACATCTATGAAGTTTATTTTTTGTTTATACTATGATGATAATTTGTAATTTGAATAAAATTATTATTACTTCTCATAATATATATTACGTTATTTTTATTTTTGTTGTTCTTTTCAATTGATGTAGTTATTAATATTAGTATTTTCTTATTAATTTTAGCTAGTCTGAGTATTAGTAGAATTGATAATAGTTTTATCATTATGAATGATATTACTATTCAAATGTTCTTTTTGTTAAAGAACAAATGAGAAAACACATACCACTAAAACCTTCATAAGCAAAATTTTGTGTCTTAATGATATTATAAGTTTTATTGAAGCTTTTCAGAAAACATATAACATATTCTGAGTCTTCATGTTTGATACCATTCTTTATCATTTGATACCATTTTTTATCACGTCATAAGTGTCTCAAATTTCAAAAAAAAAAATTGGGGTCTAAACTTAAAGTCTCCAATTCATCTCATGATATCTTGAGATCAACAAAAAATATTTAAAACTTTCCTTTTACCTCATTAAATGTATATCTTTAAACATATATGATATTCTGAAGTGATTCTATTTGAAAAACATTTTCTTAAGATCTTTCCATAAATTTTTTGCATCATTAATGTATATCACACTTTGCCTGATTTCATCAGATAAAATAAGAGTGATCCAAAATATTATCATAACATTGCATCTCTTCCAAAAATCATATAAAAAATAAACTCTACTAAGTGCAACTATGTTACTCAACAAACTTTAACCTGTTTTCTGAAAGAAGTGCAAGACTCCATAAATAATAGTTGAATTGAGGATTAATAAACATGGTACCAAGATTTTCTCTTAAATAAAGATAATCCGGACTTGTAGGTTTCTTTATATGATTTATGCTATAAAGAAAAATTGTATTCACCAAAATAAAAGAAAATAGAATAAGTAAAAAGAATATCTATGGTAGTATATTTTTATCTTGATATATAAAAGAAGTAGAATGGCATGGGATGTACTTTTTATGATATCATTTTGCATGATATGATGTATATGTATTATTAAGCTATTGTTGTATTTACATAAAAAACTATGAAACCCAAAAAAAAATATTATATTGCAAGCATTTAAAATTTAAAAAAATTATAAACTCTACATTTACATGGAGTGATAATAGATTTAAAAGTCGAAAAAGAAAAACATAATAACCACAATGCTACACATGGAACCATTGACTTTAAATTTTGTCAATACTGAGTCTTACTGTCACACATGGCGGTGAAACAAATGGAATGGTGAATGATTTGATTTGGTAAAGTTTGAAACTGATCCTGGAGAAAAGCCTATTTCTATTTACTAACATTACAAACTTAAATATTCAAAATCATTATATATATTTTTCGCTCCTCACTTTAATGTAATTTAACTCTTATTCTTGAAGTAAAACGTGTCCTTGCAATCAAAGTGGGAGAATGAAAAGCAAATAGACAATGCAAGAGTAATAATTAAGAAAGGGGGGAGGTAGAAAAGATATAAAAGAGGCAATGTCATGATGCATACTGCTTTACAGCTTTGTATAAGAGGCAAGGTGTCAATTATCAAACGTTGAAACCTTTTTTAATCACTCTATTATTATGATTATCGTACTTCACTTTCTTACTTTCGATTTCTTGGTTATTAAGGCAAACCATACACCTAAAGAAAATTATCGAAGAGCGAGTGAGCGATATACACGTACGCAAGTTTCTTTAACTCTAAGATAATCATTATTTTTCTTATATTCTCACATTCCATGCTTTTGACACAAGGAAAATTTGATGCTCATTTATATGCTTCTTAGTAATTCTTTCAGTCTAATATGTATCTATATTAAAAACTTTAACGTTTTACGTTCTCCTTGTTTTTACTATGTAAAATCAAGGAGGTTTCTTTAAGTTGGTGACTTTTTCCTTTTCATCTTTGTGTTCGCGATGATTATTTTTACTCTTCTTGTTGAATCAGTGAAAACCGTATTTGTAAAGATATTTTAACGATTAAGTTACTTTGAAAATGATAAGTACGCAATATTGAGTATATATTTTTTACTGGACTTTTTATTTGTATGGATTTAAAGATAATATTTTTGTTTCTAATATTTGATTAATTATTTTATAGTGTTATTAATTTTTTTAGATATTTATTAATATGTAGTTGAGGTATTAGTATTTAATAGATCGAAATGTACACGGCTTCTCTCTAAGTATATGTTGTTACCTATGTTTGAGTATTATTCTGTAAAACACGAGGTGTTTGTGATAGTTTTTTACCGTCTTCCCACCAGGTCCTATACCCTGCACCCTTAAAAGAACAATTTGTTTAAATTTTCAACATTTTTAGAAAGTGATTTAATTAATCATTGTCCACATTTATAAATTAATGTCGTAGATATAGTGAGATTAAACCAAAATGTATTTACTATTATTAAATACAAAAACTTAACGAACGGAAACATATAAATCCTTGTACATTCAATAAATGGAATCTTTGTCACTCAATCTTACTAGTTCACGATTCTATTTTCCAAGCTTCTTTTCAATATGGGTTTGTGTGCTCTACAGTGTCCTAGTAGGATTTTCTTTAACATATCAGAAATAAAGTCGTGAATTAACAAATATTTTCATTTTTAAAACAATTTAAAAAGGCCTAGTAGGATCTTTCCATATCTTACGAAGTACTTAAGGTAGAGGCTGAATTCATATAAATCAAACTACAAGGCGACAAAAAAACATAAGAAGGGTGTGTTATGTTCTAAAAGAACTTTTGTAAAGTAAATTTTCAAACAGAGAATAATAAACATTTGCTTCACAATTGGTAGCACAAATAACAAGGCATTTGAAAAGGCTTGCTTTTTAAAAAAAACATTAAATTCCTTATTAAAATGGAAAATTCTTCACTCAACATCATTAATCCTCCACAGTATCCATCTTAAACAAGGCTTTCATCTTGATTAAAAAAACACAACATTCATAGAAAGAACTAACTTCATAATCATTCTATGAACGACACTGTCTCAACCATAATGTCGTTATTACGAAAGCAATTAGACATGGTTACAGGCCATAGTAATGATCTAATGCCTGTAAATGACAAATGTATCTTCCTTTTTCGTATCGAAACTCTAGAAGTATCATTATTAACTTGATTGTTAGAGTGTTTCCTTACATCCTCATGCAGAATTATTGTCTCAAAACATAAGATTCTAAAAGCTAACATATATATATATATATATATATATATATATATATATAT
>Ga0209489_108542_pt1 | contig 13833 bp, 3 predicted proteins | sample SiratrowhiteBW_FD_187527 | JGI IMG/M metagenome (GOLD analysis project Ga0209489, IMG submission 187527) | Root nodule microbial communities of legume samples collected from California, USA - Siratro white BW (SPAdes) (version 2) | ecosystem: Host-associated > Plants > Roots > Nodule | place: USA... | reverse complement strand
ATATATATATATATATATATATATATATATATATATATATATATATATATATATATATATATATATATATATATATATTTAATGACTCATATTTCAATTGTTTAAATGTAATTAAATAAAAATTCGTTGTTTAATATTATATTGTAGGGTGACAAATTTGGGTCAACAAAGAAAGTATTTCTTTTGAAAAATATTTTTCGAAACATAAATTTACATTCTGAAAAATATTTTTTTAAAAATAAGTTTTGGATTTTTTTTTTAAATGTAAAGTTTATGTTTCAAAAAATAATTTTTAAAATAAATTCTAAAAAACATATTTTAGAATATAAAAGGCTTTTGTAAACCTGTTTCTAGAAAGTATTTTTTAGAACTTATTTTTACTTAAAAGAATATTTTTTAATTTTTCAAAAAATTGATGGGGTGCAAGGTCACTGACCATGGGGAGGAAGTTTTTGCCAAAGTGAAAAGGGTCATTTCATGTAAGAAATAGTTTCAATGTCGGTACCAATACAGAAAATTTTAATGTTCTTTAGTTACATAAGCACAATGTTCAATTTTTTTTTTTAAACTTACAATAAAATAAAAAAAAATACCTATACACCTTTAAATGTGTGCCTGTATACGTACAAAGCAAATTAAAAATAAGAAAAAAGATAATGATATTATAAATATATTCAATAACCTTTAAAAAAAAAAAGGCTAATTTAATAAGATTTGACATGTATAAACTATGTTGAGATTTTTTTACGTATTTAAATTTGAGTTGAAATTTTACATTATATAGAAATATATAAATAAAATAAAATATGAATAAAAAAATCACAAATTTGTTATCTTTAAGATTTTATATATTAATAAATATATTTCCAGTTTCTCCCTTTGAATATTATACATATGATAACCTTAATATTTTTTGTATTAATTACAACTATGGCTCAGTTCAAAGATACTTAATTGTACTTTTCAAAAATTAAAAAACAAAAAGTGATAAGCATAAAATATTACTCTACAGATCAAGATTCTTTTAATATTCAAACTACAAATAATACATTAAATTTTATTAAATTAATATAAAAATACAACTTTATAATATTAAAACTAAAATAAAATATTTTTTTAGTTTTTTTTACATTTAAAGAATAAATAAAAATATAAATCAAATATGCCATAATAGTCATGTTTAAATGTTAATAAAGTACAACAATGCCCATTAACTAACAACCGGATTACACCTAAAAAGGTAAAGAAGTAATATAAACATAGATACAACAAAATTTAAATTAATATAAATATGACTCAGAGTTTAAATTTAAAACTATTGTTTAAGTTAAAACAACTTTGACCAATTGATCTATTCATAGGATTCCTAATCAGTCCTTTAAAGAAAAATAAAACTGAGTTTTGCAATGTCATAAAATCTCGTTCTCTTTGGGAACATGATGCGTTTAATTACTTTACACTTTATATATACCCTAACTTTCAGATACTTCGTTGAATTCCCTGTCTATTTATTCGAACCAACCATGCACCTAACCATGATGAAACCAATAAAGTCAAGAATCTTATTGGCCGTCATTGAACTAATAAGTTGACTTCATTCATGATTCATAAAGGTGTCTCTTGTTCACTATAACAACCTCTTTTCTGAATCTCATGCAAAGAAATGACAAGAATGCATGATAATATTAAACTAAAAATGTGCACCTCCGCAGAAAAGTTTTGTTGTGTTGTTCATGTCTTCATTTGGTAGCTCTTTTTTAGTATATATTCTCAGTGTTTTGGGTTCCAATCAGAACGTTTCTACCTCAAGAATGAATGTAACTTATTTTATTCTCTATGAACTATGTCCTCTAATGGAGAGCCAAGAGGTGTAGTTAGTAAGGCAATGTTCCAAGCAGAGGAGACAAACTATATATGATTCTCCGAAGATTTCATATTGCTATGACCGATGAATTAAGAAATTATATTCGTTATCAGAGGAGGATTTCACACTCATTACCATATCTTTCTAGCAGCAGTGCTTGTATTAAGAGTACACAACTTGTTACCAACGTGTGTTTTCATAACCAGGAAACCTTTTTTTTCACAACTAACTGTGTGCCACATAGAGTACAAAATGTACTCCCTGTAGTAATAATTAAATAATAATTTACAACAATATCATCACGCATACATTTTATTCTTGAGGTATACATATTGAGGTAAGAAAAAAGGTGCAACGGGGAGAAGAAAAACGAAGAAAATAGGAAGGTTATCTCAACTGATGATTTTATATACACTACAATACACCTGATATGTAAAGGGCACTTGCCCAAATAAAATGGAAGACATTTCAAAAGGGTGAGGGAACAAAAAGATTTGAAGAGAAAAAGGATAGACAATAAAACTCAAAAGGGGTGCCTGGTTCCTTCATATTGATTTTGATTCCTACAAAGCTCACTGCAACAAAAAGTGTTAATGGAGAACTTCCCTCCATCTACTTCCCTAAGATTATAAAACAGGTGAACCACCACCATCTGCCCTACGCGCCGCCGCTTGGCCGGAAGACTTGTCAGTGCTCCGAACGTTGTATCTTTCGTATACTCTATCACGGTTCTCCGACCACCAAGTCTCAGCTTGGTGCTCCCCGAATCTTCGCCGGCTGCACACATTCACCACCAAACATGTTAGGCATGCAAGTTAATTAAAGCTTCATACTTTAAACCAACAACAATCATGTATTGATTATTTGTGTTTAGATATCAGAAGTTGGTTGTGTTTAGAAAACTATCACTGGTATACTATTGGAGGCTGTATACACTAGGAAGTCATATATTTGTAGAACCATAAATTCTTTCTATTACCTGAACCGCACTCGTTTCAGATCTCTTGTTCCATCACGCAGAGCAACGAGTGTTATATAGACACCAGGTTCATATTGTTCAATCCATTCTGCCTCAACTTGACTACTATTAGCAGGTATTATGGCATTCCTTGATCTCAAACCACTCTCATCGTCTTGAAAATTTCCGGAATCCCTACCATCAACAGTATCTGACACAGTACTACCACTTGTCTGAATCATGCTGCTGCCATTTGGCAGTTTAACATCCGGGTAATCATCTGTCCCATTAGAGGTTACAGATCCCCGGTTTTGCTGGTAAAGATTAGCTCCGTAGCTTCCAGTCAAAGTGCCTTCGGTTCTGCTCATCAGGGTTGATTCAAGTGCAATGGAAGCCAAACTGGAGCCACTGATTGACTCAGCCCTGGTGTGACGCTCCCCATTTATGTCTGGATAGTGATTCCCATTTGGCTCCAGACCGTTTGGCAGGTAAGCTGGTCTGATGCTATCTGCATCATAAGCACCAGGAGGAAGCCTCTCGGCCAGATCTTTGAGCTGAAAGTGAAACAATGTTGCAGGTTGATAAGCATGAGTGTATAACAGTAATAGCTCCAAGAAAAGTAAATTAACCCAAAATTAACCTGAGCTGTAAGTGACTTTATAACTTCTTTTGCAGCCTTAGATTTGGCAGATTCCTCAGCAGCCAGAGACATAGCCTCCTGGGTCTTTTTTGATGACCTTTGAAGCTCTAATTCTTGCATTTCACATCTCTGTCTCAGGGTATCAACCTAACAAAAATTATGTTAGATTTCTCTTGATGCCATAAAAAGGTAAATATAAGCATAAAGCATCAAACCTGTAACAGGAAAGAAAATTTAGAAAGGAGAAAGTCTATGCTATCAAAGCAGCTAACTTCTATTTGATTGACATGAGAAAGATGGGGGAAGAATAATATACCTGAGCACGTAACTTCAATACTTCCTGATTCAAAAGCTCATTTGTTTTCTTCAAACTATCAGAAATACTTTTTGAGAAGGAAAGCCCCGAAGTTGTTGGAATCGGTGTAGCTGAACGAGGGGGGCTTGGTTTTCTAGAGAATGGAGACACAGACCTGGAACTCACTCCAGATTGTGTCAGAACAGGTCTTGGAGCTGTTCGCTTCAAATCAGTAGCTGTAGACAAGACGACATCTTTAAGCTGTAGCAAAGATTGTGGTTGTGAGGTGCGAACCAGAGAGAATGTATCACCCTTCTTCCCCTGTTTGGCTGCCTTACTATCAAGCTGCTTTATCAAATCCATATTAGAAGGGACAGCAGTCTTGGTCAATCTTAGGTCAGACTTCTCTAATCTGTCCTTGTTTTCACCTGACAAACGAGGCAGAGCGTTCCTCCGATTATTATTGCCGGATTCTGCAACCTTGTTCAATTTTACGAAACAAGAATCACATACACGATACGGCTTCCCGGGATTTGGAGCCAGTGCAGCTCTTGATGCTTTCCTAGAACTACATGAATGGCAGTGCACTAGTCCACAATTATAACAGTTGTGCCTCTTTCTAGTGAACCCAAATGCCTGTCTACAAGCAGAGCACTGAGACTGCTCAGCGCCGGATACCCACTTATGAAGGCATATGGCTGCAGAGTAGTTTGAACCACATGCAATATACTTCACATGTCTATCTTTCAAGGCTTCAACCAAAGTTGGTGTTTTCCGATCTTCAACATCTCCATGACCCAATCTCCCATTTGCACCCTTCCCCCAAGTGTAGACCTCATTTTTGCATGTTAAAACAGCAACATGATAAGCCCCGCATGCGATTTCTTCAACAGATTCTCCTGCAAGCTTGTCTTCAACCAAGCATGGCAGCTTTCCATCAGACTGGGGATTCCCAAGCTGACCATAAACCGTGCTTCCCACCGTAAAAACTTGACCGGATGTTGTCAGCCCTACCGTCAAACTGTGCCCACAAGCAATTCTATGAAAATTGTAATCAATAAGTGAAGGTACACAAGTTGGTTCAAGTCGAGCATCCTTGTCTCCATGTCCGAGGCGATTTTTATCTCCATCACCCCAGGTAAACAATTTTCCAGACGATACACTAGCACTTGATTGAGTCACAATAACCTCTACAACAGCTGCAGTATGCCACACTCCACATGCAACAGCTATGGTCCTCAACCCAGACAAGGATTCTACTTCTCTTGGATACGAAACATTTTCCCTATCCCCGTGGCCGAGGACACCAAATGTTCCATCCCCAAATGTAAAGAGCTGACCAGTTGAAGTTATCAAGGCTGTGTGCCATGGACCACAGGTGACTAAAGTAACTTGAAGCCCCTCTAGTGGACCTGCAATTCTCTTTGGTATCCAATGACTAACATCAGTTCCATGACCAAGAAGCCCAGCATTATGAGTACCATCACCCCATGTATATAGTTCCCCAAACATCGTAACAGCACAGGTATGGAACTCCCCACAGGCAACAAAATCAACAGTTGCAGAAGTCATTGCTTCAACTAGACGAGGTTGAATCACATTCTTCCCAACACCATGGCCAAGGCGTCCTCCAGATTCTTCACCCCATGTGAAAAGTTCACCCTGCCTTGTGACTAGAGCGGCATGCTTAACACCACATGATATTTGAAGCACGTCTAAAACCACATTCGACTCCAGTGGCCTGGGGAGCAAAATATCTGTCCTTGGGCTGAAATAACTAGTACTTCTATCAGCGCCAACTTTCACAACATTCTCACAGATAACCTCTCCCCATATGTATACATCCCCAAGAGCATCATAATCGTCAGGTGCAGACCCATGACTAGATGTGCTGGGGGCACTTGAGACACTAACACGAAAAACATCTGAACTAGATCCTTTCACTTGCATATTTGATGGGTTTGATGGTGCATGTGACCTTTCAAAATTTACAGTATTTTCAGAGTGAAAGGATTGTGGAGAAGTATTTGCCAGACTAACAGAAATGTCAGGAGAACTGATGTCTCGTGAAACACTAACTGAACTTTCACTAGGACTATTTGATGTCAAGTCTCTGCTGTCCTGAAAATAATTGAGCCAGAAAGAATTATACAAAGTTATCCATGTATTTTACCAATGAAGCTATTATACAGTATAACAAGAGTAATGTATGAGGAAAAATAGAGACATTTCGGAGAACTTATATTTCAGTCCATAATTCCCAAATACCATAATCAACAAATCCTAAATTGTGTCCAAAGAAGAGCATGGGCGAATAGCACTTTGTTTCAGAAAACTGCAGAATAATCTTTCCAGAATAAGAGCTAATCCAGAAAATCAAGATTAACCTTCCTCAGAGGAAACAATTGTACTCTTTTAATGAAGCAGAAAACCATTGAGTTCCCCTTATCATAATTCATCCAAAATATTATTTCAATGAAAATGATGAACACACCACTACTGGATCAAGAGTAAGATAAGATCTACAATCTATATTATCTTTCTCAGTCTATGTTATTGTACAAGAAACATGACACAAGAAAATGACAATTACAAAGACAACAAGTAGGTATTTTTACATCAAGATTGAGGCCTCCATCACTCCATCCATCAATTTTGGAACGCCCACCTTGACCGGAAGATATCAGTGCCTTGAGACCGGTAATCCACACTTCTGCCTCAACTTTAGTCTTGCAAATCTGAAACACAACATAAAACATTTTATAACAATGATAAATGCAGAAAATAGAAACAAAACAATGGTGTAGTCATCGAAGGGGCTTCACAATTCATCACCAACCAGATCAAGGGATCGCTTCCCGTTGTTATAAATAAGTGAAAAAGAAAGATAATCCTTCTCAGGACACAGATATCTTTGGAAAACAGCCTGACAGAAGAAGAGAAGGCAAATTAATCGTATAGAAGAGGAGAAATAATTTATATATCAGTTTCTTTTGAGATATCACTGAGTTAATAAAAAAGGATGGCAAGGCGTCATCAGTATTATATAAAAAAGTACTGTAGAAATCTCACAGTTCTTTGTCCAGGAATAATTCTTGAGACAGAAGATAGTTTCAGATTTCTTTCTCCACTGCTTGATATCCAGATTAAAGACAATTCATCCTGTGGTTTTCAGATATTTGAATGAGTAGAATTAGAAATAACTCAAATTAGTATCAAAACCAAGCCTACTATATGCACGTCTGTTAAGTTTATACTATAAACTTTATAGTCTACAAAATACAGCCAAGGAAGCAACAGAAAATAGGCCCTCTTACCAACGATCATGAATACGACAGTAATAGCATGCATCAGACTAAGAAACATATGTCAAATATTAAAGCTACAAAATCACTATTAGTTGGTAGTTAGCACCAGAGTGAGGAAATGATACCACTTGAGCATCGAGTCAGTAAATCTGATCCAAATCAAACAAAAAGATTTGAGATTTTATTCACGTCCAGTTAACTACTGATCACCTCAAGTGGTTATACCAAACCCAGAATGTGCCAACAAAAACCAACAAACTGCCATTGGACCACATAAACTCTTGACCTCATTGCTTTACAAACCAAAAAGCCGGTGCTAAATTACCAAATTGCGGACATAGTAATAGTATTGAAAATAATAATAATGACCTGCAACCTTCTTCTGAGAATGAACCAAAGAATCCTCTGGATTCAGGAAAGTATTGATTTTGGCCAAGCAAACCTTTTTATATGATATAATAGAAGGCATCAAATTGAACCATCTAATTATGATGCAGTCAAACACAGCTAGTACGTAGTAACAATAAAAAGAAGGGAAAGAAATGGACATGAAGAAATTAGGAGCAAGCCCTATAGTAATACTTGGTCAGATATTACAACTAAATAGTCACCCCCAGTTAACATAGAAACACAAAACACCACAGTATGACAGACTTTAATCCAATAGAAGAATAGTGCCTTGTTTGGCCCACTGACATTTGATATCGTTAGTACAACAATTACCTTATTTTAAGTTGTGGGGCAACTACATGTATCAACGAACGTTATCATAAACAAAATTTTCAAATAAAACATTTCTAGTAAGCAGGGCAAATAAAAAAGCTTGACTGTAATAACAGTGCTGATAAAAGCATTACAAGTACAAATTAATAGGCTTTTTCGATACAATGTTTTTCATATAACATCAGCTACCATGCCAAAGCCCCTATCTTTCACAGAGTAATTTGAACTGACCATATAAACAGTTTAGTACAGTCCAATCCAGAAAGCTAATGAAGCAAGAAAATTAGAGAATTCACTAACACTTTCCTGAAAAGGATTTCATTTAACTTACATTGGAAAGTCTAAACGGACAAAACTTAGGCCTTCCCTTACGACCATATTTAAGTAGTTGAGCGCCCTTTTTCAAAGCAATCAATGCCTGCAGAATGAAAAAGTAAAAGATTGAACATACAAACAATTATTTACACAAAAAAGCACAAAAAAAGGTGGAGAAATGAGAAATAACAATGATCAAGACCATCTTGTAGCATAAATGTTGTGAAAGTTTCATAAAATATCCAGCAATGATTTACAGCGTTAGGTTTCTCCAAGAAACATCTCTCTCTGCCTTCTGAATATTTTAACCCAGATTGATGGTTTGACAATATTGTACAGGCCACATATATATCTGGAACCACTATCGTTATTGTCCAAGCAAACAGCACTAATCGGATGCTCAATTTTCACTAGACAAACGCTAATTTGGCCATATTCCATGTAGTTACTACAACCAATACAACTACACTGAAGCAAACTTCGATTTCCCATATCAAACTATCCAAAGACATATTCATAAGGTGCTGAATCAAACTTTTATCATTATAACATCTACCCTATTAGCACTTACCTACTGTTGGTACTAACAACCTAAACCAAGTCCGCTATACCTCGCGTCTCATCTGTTAATTCAAACACAGATAAGCATACCTTATCTTTCCTCTTCAAGACACCCATATTCCATGGCAGTTGATAAAGCAACAATTCACTAATCAACCAAACCTCATTTAACATCTTCAAAAGGATCACAGACCCAATTAACAACAATAACAACATGAAATCTCTAATCAAAATCTCATCCCAATTCCAGCACCCCCATACCAAAATAGTCTCCACACATAAATTCCCTCACCATGTCTTCACTCCCATACCCTCACCTCCCACAAATTTCCCAATCACTTCCAGCAAAAGAAACACACACAGAGGCACGCACCTGATCACAATCATCACATTCCCAAAAAGAAAAAAAAAAAAAAAAAAAAAAAAAAAAAAAAAACCTTCAACAAAAAACAGTTCCAAAAATTCTACCAAACACTTAAAGCAAGCATCAAATTTTAACTCAAAAAACAAAACTTTGACATTGAACAAGTAACTGACTTGGTCGATGTCACGGTCGGCATTCCTGTAGCTAACAAGATCTGCCATTCCATGTGAGAGATTCACCGAAACGCCACCACCCTCTGCGATCGCTGCACAAAGTTCCGTACATCATAAACCTCGACCTCAGCCTCTCGCTTTCTCTCTCTTCACTTTCTCTCTCTGAAAATAAAAACCCACTTCTTATTCCCACTCAAAATGCCAAAAAACCTTCGCGGATCTATTCCTTTTCACAGAACCCGAAACCCCACTAGTCTCATTCGCAGTTACAAGTCAAAGACGCAAGCTTTTCAACTCATGCAAAGACTTGGACCGGCTGAGGAAAGAAAACGGGTTCGAGCAACCCGGTTCGGTTGGAGGGTGAGAAGAAGGTGTTTCTCGGCGCCGGAAGAAAATTTCCGGCAAAGAATGCGGGTTCCGGCGGCGTCGCCGAAGCGGGGTGGAGGGGACAGAGGAGAGAGAAAGAGTTTTAGAGAGAGAGAGTATCCGAGCCTGTAAAAGTACAACTAGTCAAAAGAAGAAGAAAGAATGAGAAGAAAAAAAAATTAAAATTGAAAACAAACGCTTTATTATGTGGGAATATCAAATTAAATAATAAGAAAAAGCAGAAAGAAACTCTCCTGAAAAGAAATGAGAAGACATTTCCAAAGCATGATTCCTATTTTTTAAAAAAATAATTAAATATTACAAATTAATTAATTAATTAATCATGAATGTTTAATTATTTATTTTGTTGTTCGTTTTTATGCTTGAAAAAGAGGCACGTATGAGAAGGATGGTTTGGTAATTTGGCAGGGGACAAGGGGGGTTATTAAAGATTAATGTTTGGTTAAGGTTGTAATGAATGTAAGAATGGCAAAAAGGCCCTTCTTCACTTGAGTTTTGGTTTTTCTCTAAAAAGGGAAACGAATTATTTTATATATAAAATGCATTCTACAGTTTGATGAAATTATCCACTGTGGGACACTTTAATCGTTTCATGTTATATTTGATTAAATTTAAGAATAATAATTTAGATGAATTTTAATTAATAATTTGTTTTGGTAAAATGTTGCTACTAACATTCTTTTCTAGATTTATCCTGAGCTACTTTTTATGCAAAACATTTTATTTAAATTAAGATTATTAATATAGTGAAATAATTTTTTAACCATTTGTTACCATAAATTTAAGACTTTAAGAAAATATTAATGCATTATTTATATCAATCACCTGTTTCTATTTATGCTGAATCTATTTCACTGAGTAAATCAATTACATATTAATGTGTGTATTCTTTAAATGAAGATTAATTATGTTTTTAATTAATAGCTGATATTTAACCTAAAAAGTACACTATGTGTGAAATAAATGACATTGAACAATCATTATACATTTAATTAGAATATATTCATTAATTACAGTTGTCATATAACACCAAAAAAATACTTTGAATATATAAATTATTAGATTTCTCATTAATCGACCATGTTAGGCCTTTAGAGAGTTAACTCAAAACGAGGAAAAGTGTATTAAATAAGTTTCTTTATGAGAAAAAAAAATGTGTTAAAATTTCCTTTATCTAGTTGTTATTTCCGTATAGTTTTATCCACTACGCATGGCATTCTTGGAAAAAAATTAAACGGTTATTATCATATTCACACTTGCTTTTATGTTATGAAATCAAGCAATAAATAAAACCTTAATTTATATACCTTGTCAGTGTGCCAAATATTTTACAATATTAACAAGTCATTTTAGTTATAATTTAGAAACAGAAAGATTATTAAAAAAATAATGCAGGTATAACTTAGTTCTTTATAAAGGCGCGCTATATTTTAGTTTTGCAAACATATCAATCTATTACATAATTGAAAAGGGAGAAAAAATATATTTGAATACCAGTGTGTTACTAAACATCTATAATTAAATAAATATAATAAAAATTTGTTTGTGTTTGAATTTTAGTTAATAAATTAATTTGAAATGAATTTAGCCAGAGATAAAAATTAATAATGTATTTAAATTTATTGAAATTTCATGAATCTTACCTCTAACCGAATCAAAAGAAAAATTACCAAACATATTAAAACAACTTTCAATAAAAAATGGGAATTGATTTGGATGTTTTAAAATAAATTCAAACACATCCTTAAATATAACAAAATAACCTAATATAAATAAATAAAAGTGTATCAGTTTGTTGTATTATGTATATATCCATATATCATTAACTTTAAAAAAATAATCTACAAATGTCTAATTTTTACATTCTATTCAGTTGAAGAGGAATGAAAAAAAAAAAAAAAGACAGATAGAATTTTTTCAACCATGGCTTATTTTTCAATATTTATAGATTTTACTTTCATCCCTTTTCATTTTACATAAAACTCCTCCTCCTCTTTTTGCACCTTTTAAATCAAATAGTATTGCTTTTAGGGAAAAAAACATAAAAATGAAAGCAAATATTAGATAAGAAAAAGTGGGGACGGGTTTTGCGGGAGTTTGCAATATGAAAGATGTAAAGAAGGAGAATGTAATGTAGTGTTTGAGTGAAACCAAATGCACATTCTATGGCAAGTGTTGCTTCTGAATAAGATTTGTCCTTCTAATTAATGACCAAACCAAACCCACTTTCATCCCCTTCCTCTTCATTTGGATTTCACTCTTTTATCCGAGCTTCTTAATTATATAATTATATGATTATAAATTATTTATTCACACCAACCACATGTTAATTAACATATAATCAAAATTAATTATTTATTTATGTGATTTCAAAATTTATAACCATCACTTCCCATTTTATAAATATTACATTTTCATCTCACTAAATTCGTTACACTAAACAAATAGTAACTTCCAAAAGACATATATATGTTAAATTTATATATTATTGTTTTATTGGACACTATCACAAGCAATGAGCATTTATTCATTCTATGATAATGTGGTAAACATTAGGCTTATGATAATTCCTATCCTCAAACTCAATACATTCGTTATTATATGGAGATGAGATTCTTATAATTAAATTAAATATAAAAATTGATAATTGTCCAGTTGGAAAGAAACTATAGAATGTGAATGGGTATATATTGTGAAATTAATGTATGAAAAATTCAAAACTATAATAGTGATAAAGGGGTACACGAATGCATATGAAATAGAAAAAAAATTACTTTCATAGCCAAAATTAGTACAATTCGAGTATTATTATCTCTAATTATAAATTTTAATTAGTCTTTATAACAATTTATGTGAAAAATATTTTCTTACATCAGGAATTATTTGAATAAATTTATATAAAGCTACCAGAAGGATTGGGATTCTAAATACACATAGCAAGAAAGTAATGCAATTTAAAGAAGTCATTCCACATACTAAAGCAATTGCCACAAGCATGATTTGATTTGGTAGATTCGTTATGTTGATACTTTTTTCTTATATCGAGCAACCAAAATCATACATTATTTTTAAAAAAAAATATTATAATTTTTATTGTTTATGTTAATAGTATGATAGTTACAAGAGATGATATTGAATAACAAAATACATTAAAAGAATAGTTGCAAAGGAATTCGAGAAGAGGATCTTGGTCATTTGAAAAACTTTATTAGAATTGAGGTCTCGTAATCAAAATAAGGTATTTTTCTTAAAGACATATATTAGATCTATTTAAAAAAAAGGATAAAAGCATGCAAACAAATAAATTCTCCAAGTGAAATGAGATTGAAGTTGTGTATTGAAGAAAATTGAAATGCAACTAACAAGGACAAATATCAAAGACTAGTAGGGAGAGTGATGTATCTCTCACACATTAGACTATATTCAGCTTATGCTGTTAATATGTTTAGTTCATGCACAATTTGGTAAAAAGACATATGGATAGTGTTATACAAGTTTTAAGGTACATAAAAGTTGTTCATGGGAAAAGAATTTTGTTAAAAAAGAATTCAAATTACAAGGATGTGATGATTTATATTGATACAGACTAAGTGGGTACTCTTGATTATAGAAGATCAACTGTTGGATACTTCACATTTGTTAAAAGATAATCTTGTCATATGAAAATGTCAAGAAGGAGAAAATTATAGCTAAATCTTGTGGATAAGCTGAACTTAAAAATAATTATTGAACTTTAAAGATTTGTCAAACTACTTTTCCAAAATTTAGGGAATGCTCATATGCGTCTTATTTGATTATAGTATAATTATAAAGTTATATGTAACACTACTCACAATTATATCTAACATGACTATACAAAACATAATTATATCTAACATAACTATACAAAACATGTAAAGATTGATAATTTTTTCATCCAGAAAAAACTTGATAAAAAATATTATCAAATTATCAAATTTCAATATGAATATCAACTCACAAATGTTTTTATCAAATTTTTCACAAATTAGATGTTTGAGAGATTATTATACAAGTTAAAAATGTATGACATCCATTTATTAATTTAAGAGAGATGGAAATATTTATTAACTAAATCATAAATTTCTATAATTGAATAAAATAGTGTACTATAAGACTTTCTTAATTTAATTTAGCCTTGATCTGTAGACTCACGTAAGATGCTAATTAAAAAAAGTATCTGTATAATATATATATATATATATATATATATATATATATATATAT
>Ga0209489_108541_pt1 | contig 13835 bp, 7 predicted proteins | sample SiratrowhiteBW_FD_187527 | JGI IMG/M metagenome (GOLD analysis project Ga0209489, IMG submission 187527) | Root nodule microbial communities of legume samples collected from California, USA - Siratro white BW (SPAdes) (version 2) | ecosystem: Host-associated > Plants > Roots > Nodule | place: USA... | reverse complement strand
AGAACATGCTCTCGTATCAACTCAATATCTTGTCTTATCACATTTACACAATTCACACAAGGACAATAATATTTGTTATTTACTCCTACTCCATTCCTCTTAGCAAATTGAATAAACTCTTCAACATCGTTCTCATATTCATTACTGATTCGACTTGTAGTTATCCAACTTCGATCCATGACTACGTTCAAAAAAGACATCATACATATTAAACAAAACACAAATGAAACCTAAAATTGTCAAGGATCGAACATCCCCGGACTCATACCCACACATAATACAAAACATAAAATGTTGGAGATCGAACATCCCCAGACTCAATACCAACACGTCATGAATATTAGACAAAACATAAAATACCGGGATCGAACATCCCCGGACTCAATACCAACACGTCATGAATATTAGACAAAACATAAAATGCCGGGATTGAACATCCCCGGACTCAATACCAACACGTCATGATAAACATAAATATTAGACAAAACATAAAATGTCGGGGATCGAACATCCCCGGACTCAATACCAATTCGTCATGATAAACACAATACAGTCACAGTGCTATAATCTAGTCTCTCTAACATCATCCTAGTGTACAAACTAATATAAAGCACCAACAAAGTAAATTAATTAAATAGAACTATTGAGTGAACGAACCTGAAAATTAGAGACAATGGCAGCGTGTGCACGATTATGGTGGAGAAGAGTCTACACAACAATGGTAGAGACCTGAAAATATAGAATCAAGTTAAACAGAAAAAAAATTGGATAAAGCCAGAGAAAGAGATAGCCTTCAATGGTGGTGTGCTTCGCGATGGTAGAAGAAGAAAATGTCAAAGAGAGAGAGAGACGTGGTGGTGGGGGTCTGAGTGGTGGTAGTGGTGGCTGTGAAAGAACCTCCACGTGGTGGTGGTGGCTGTGAAAGAACCTCCACGTGGTAATGGTGGCCGCAAAAGCGAAACAGCAGAGAGAGGTTGGTCGAAAGGCAAGGGAGAGGGAGAGGCAATACGAGGACAATAAGAGGGAAGAGGAAGCAGCAGCGAAGGGAGGCGAAGGTAAGACGAAGATGAAACAGAGGGCACGCGAGAGAGGGGATTTAATCTGAGCCATAAAAGAAGACATACAAACGCGGTTATTAGTGACAACCGCGTTTGTATCATACAAACGCGGTTGTTAGTGACAACCGCGTTTGTATCCTCCTACAAAACAATTTTTAAATTATTTTGCAGATACAAACGCGGTTTTTTTAACAACCGCATTTGTATCTCCCTGTAGTTTCCAAAAATAAATTATTTGTGGCCTATTATCGCAGTTTTTGCCTGAACCGCGCTGATATAGTCTTACTTAATTTAAAAAATGTCACCGCGTTGTGTTTAAATGCGATTCATTTTTAACTGCGATGATATCCTACCTTTAAATGTCATTTTTCTACTAGTGTGTATTTTGGAATAAAATCGTCTCAAATTTCCATTGAGAATCTCCCACTAGAGTAAAATAAAATCAAAACGTCCCTAATACAACTTATTTTTTTTATACAATTAACAACTTATGTTAATTATAATGAAACAGAACGATTTCTTAAGAATATGGCGATTCCTACGAAACTGAAGATATGTAATAGACATGTATTTGCTGTTGCAAAATAATTTAAGCCGCGGACAAAGATTCCCACTTTTTTATTTCTCCAAAATATGAAACATACACTTTTACAAGCTGAACTAATTATAAAACACAACAAAATACGTGTAAAGGAGGATATTTGGTGGAAGGTGCGCCTATTATGGTCCTTTTAGTTAGGAAGAATTCAGAAACAATTCTGGTTTACTTATTTTGCTTGATCCTGTGTTTAAGTAAAGATATTATTTACTACTTGAAATCTTAAAAAAAATGGCTGATTAAATGCACTAGAAAACACACAGGAGGAGGGAATTGGAATTCAATTGTGATTGCAGGCACATATATTGTTAACACTTGGGTAGATCAGCTGGTGGTGGTGGGAGAGAAGTTGAATCAGTTGGTCCACTCTCAACCTCAAAAGCCATGTCTAGTCCCCATAGCATATGATCATCCACATGGCAATGCACAAACCACATCCCTAGAAAAGAAGATATTATTATTAGTGTCGCATATATCTCAATCAAATTAAGATTAACTCAATTATTAAATCTAATGTTAAATAATCTGAATGTGCACCTGGATTGTTTGCTTGGAATCTGATGGCAGCCCATCCTCCAGCTGGCGGAGCAATTGTGTTACGTATTTGTGGATTCACCAAATTGTACTTGGCTCTATCTCTGGTGGCATTATAGTTCCCAAATCCTTGAGCCAAAACATGGAAACTAAAACCGTGAATGTGCATGGGATGGCTTTGCACATTCAAAAGTGCGGTGTTTTGAAACACAATCTCAACGGTTGAATTGAACTTGAGCTTCTTCACCTTGGTCGATTTCGATGTATACATGAGGCCAAAATTGAAAGTGTTTTTGGCGTTTGTGAAGTCAAATGCTACAGGAGGGTAGTCTGGAAAATCAGCAGTATACACACCACTCACATTGTGAAACGATGCCTCCAACATGGAGTACCCTTTCCCGACAGGGTGCACAAAGGTCTCGTTGTTCATGCTGGCTGAGAACTTCTGGCCAAACAAACCTAGGCACGTGCCATTCTTGGCACACTTTTCTAGGTTTATGCTAATGGTTATGAGCATGTGCTCGTCCACCTCGAGTGGCACCGGGACCCAGTGTGGGGCCCCCACCAAGCTTGTCATTTGGGTGAAGAATTTGTTGGCGATTGCTGTGGCGTTGAAGGGTGGAAGTAGTGGCATGATGGGCTTTGAATCTTTTAATGATGACGTGTAACCTTCGTAGACGACAAGGCCTCGCGTTGTCGTGTTGTCGAACAGTGGTGAGGGCTGGCCCACAACGTAAGGAGAGGCTGCCATGTAATAGGAGCCTATGGGTTGGTCGGCTTTGAGAAGCACGTCAGCGGTTTGGCCAGGAGAGATGGTGATGGTGTCAGTGACGTAGTGTTCGATGTATGAAGCGTCCATGGCCACCACTGTGAATTTGTGGTTGGCTATCTTGAAGAAAAGGTTGTTATTGAATGCAGCGTTGACCATTCTTAGCAAGTAGGTCTTTCCATGTCTCAACTTTAGCTTGAATGTCTCTGAATTATGATCATAAGTTCATGCATGAGAGATAATTAGAGATAGAAAAATAGATAGATATGGATACAAGTATCACTTTAGATGTCACTCAAAGTTTCAAATTATGCTGATGCTCGGTTTTGAAAAATGATTTATAACCATAATTTTGACAAAAATGTCAAGATTTACAGGTTTACTGCATTGAGAATATTATTAGGGTGACATCAATTAACTGTAATTTTCTACAAGGATTATCTGCAACTTAAAAGCTCAAATTGTATTACTATCACAATTAGAAAAATATTACTGATATTTTTTTTCTATCACTATTCCTTTTTAACTGTTTTAATATAAAATTTATTTGGTATTATAATTTAAGGTAAGCTTAATCTCTTAGAGGTATATAAAGTCCACCATTTTTTTAATACATTTCAATTAAGTGTTAAGAAAAGTTGTAGAGAATATTATTATAGTGTTCTCAATAATTAAACTCACATGTACTTAGTTGTATTTGCATATAATTATAGCTGTAATTAGTTATATATATTATAGAGCGGGTTGCAATTATAATAAAATTGTCCTAATCTGAAACATATGGCCCACTATTTCTCATAATTTGGTAAGCACAACAAACCTCAATTTAAAATTATTATCCTACGAGTTGAACACATGTTTGCCTTTGAATTTAGGTGGTCCACTTTAGATACTTTAAAATGCAACATTCACAACTGAGTCGTATAATATAATTCTTTTTGCCGCATAGTTTGTAGAGTACACGTTAATATACATTAGAATGTGAAGACTTACGTTGTTTTGAGCAGTTGAAGAGGTCACCAGGCAAACCATTGATGGTGAATGCATCAGATACTCTTACAGTACCAACAGCGAGTGCGCGGTCATAAAGTTCCACCACATTACCGTCATACCAATCACCTAACAACATACAAAAAAATATGTAAGAAAAATATTTTGTTTATGAGTTTATTTTCATTGTAATTACATTGTATTCAAAGATTTGGACTTACCTAATATTATTGGAACTTGCTTGTAGGGTTTAGGGAATGGAAGCTTGCCCGAACGAGGGTGAATGATGAAAGCACCATGAACGGTGGCACGTAAAACTGAAGAATGAGCATGCCACCACACTGTTCCTTCTTGTTGTATCACTTTGAATCTATGTGTATAACTATGTTGAGGAAGAATTGGGCACTGTGTTATGTATTCAGGACCGTCTGCCCATGCACTAAAGAGCTGAAAAATTCCATGCCTACAAAATATTTACATTGATCAATGTTAGAGAAAATTGAGAGTTTAGTTTGATAGGAAAAGAAACTTGAAAAACCTATTACCTACAATATAATATCATGCAAGGTGGAGAAATTTTGTGCTTAACCTTCAAAACTAACTACTGATGAATCATACAATTTATCTTAAATAATAAAAAAGAAAAAATACATGCTGTATTCAGCAATAAATAAATATGAAAATTAAATGGAGAACTATTTTTTTTTTTTTGTGAACTATAATATGGAAAAGGTTGGTGGCAGCCAAGAAATAGAAAAAATATAGTCACCCGTACACTTTTTATTCCATGACATTTTAAATAGAAAAATGATTCTATGACACTAAACATTTTAAATATCTCTGTCTTCATCTTCTCTTCTGTCACACTGTTTATTAAGTTTACCAATTTTTGTCATTATTTTTTTTCTCTATTTGTTCGTTGTTTCTTGCCTCTAGCCACCAAAATTATTTAGGATTGGACGTTAGAACTAAAAGAAATATATCTCTTTAATTTAAAACGAACTTTCGCCAGCCTTTCTTGAACCTTTTAGGGACCACTTTTGACTTTCAACATCTCCAAGCACATTTTTCCAAGCAAATAATGATATAAGCAAAAGACAGAATTGAACATGCAAAAGCCTATATAAAACAGATGAATAATATATGCATGGTAAGTAGAATGATTAGATAGAAAAGAAATAATCATTAGATATTTGAAAAAGCAGATTGTTCAAAAAAATATTATTATTCTGATAAAAAATTAAATTTAATGCTTTGCCACTCAAAAGTAGTTAAAGAAAAGGGAAAATAATTGGAAAATTAATGGACAATATTCCAATGCTTCATATAATTGTAAACGTCACTTGGGGACTGGGAATCCGCAAAGAAAGAGAGCATCGTAATTTCACTCACACCGAATTTACTACACAAAAAGATGTGTAGTTCTCTAAAATTTTCTGATAAAAGTTAGCTTGTCTCACGATAAAAACGTTATCATATTTTTTGTGTGGATAAACAATGTAATATAAAATAAATTTATTGATTATTTTCTACACATATAACTATAAATTATTTCGTATTACAATAATAAAATTGATTAAAATATTAGAAATATTTACCAGTGAATAGTGACATTGTAGGGTGACTTGTTAACTACATGAATAATTACAGCATCCCCTTCTCGAACTTCTAATGTTGGTCCAGGATAAAGTCCATTAACCGTTACAATCACTCGCTCGTTGCATAAACGTTTGATAGCTTTATTTTGAACCTGTAAATCAAAGAATTAGTTTCAACATTATTGTCATTTATCCGTATTAAAGTATGCATGTTCATCAAAATTAATTAGTATTGTGTAGTATGATTATATTTTCGTTTCTTAATTAATAGTATGTGTCACAGCATATACAGAATGATTGAGAATGGGTTGAAAATATTATTGTATAATCAGTGCCTGAGGTTGGTAGGGGAGTGGTTGAATGATGTACAAGTTGGAATAAAATATTCATATTCTGAATAATCGTAAAGAGTCGAAGAAATTTATACTGATTAAAAAATTAGTAATAAGGATCCGTCAATACAAACTACAAAGAAAAAAAAAAAGACACTATTAAGACTTCAAATTTTCAAAACCTGATTACCCTTAGTGAATTTTTTTAACTCTTTTTCTTCACATCAATTCATCTATCTGCTGGAAAATCTCTTTTTTTTTTTTTTTTTCTTTTTTTTTTTTTTTTTCTCTCTTTTTTCTCTGGTTGGTCTCTTTTTTAAGTAAGCTAAAGGTATATAACTTTCAACAAATATGTTTACTATTTGTATGTATTATATATAGGAACTTCTAATCACATACTTAAATAATCTCATACCATATATATTGGTAATATGTGGGAAAGTATCTTATGGTATAATGGGTTTGTAAAGAAAAGAAGAAAAGTAAAATAACAAACACAACCAAGAACTAGTGAAGAGAAGTAAATTGTTAGCCAATTACAGTGAAAGTGTGCTCTACTGTTGCAGCAGAGGCCAAGGAAAAAACTAGAAGGGCAGAAGCCAACGCAAACCAGAAAGCCAAAAGCTTCATGTTGAAGTGGCAAACCGAAAGAAACAGTAAGATAGAAGCTTTTCTCTGAACTATATCAACTGGTGACACAAGAACTTCTCTGAGAAAAGTGAGAAGGTGCACCTAGATGGCTATGTTAATGAACTGTTTGATTGTTTTTCTGGCACAAACAAGGACTCCACACTATGTAGAGACTTGTTTCTGTGTGCTCCCCAATGCAAGGCTATGGATGATATATAAATGGAGTCAAGGCAGTGAGTGATGTTCACTGTTTCAACGATTTTAGGTTCATATTCTTTGAAAATTCATTTGTTTAATTGGTGTTGCATCACTCTGTCACAAAGTCACATTGTATAAAAAAATATGAAAGTTTGATCTGTTAGAGTACATATGTTCTTACAAAGATTATAAGAAGTCAAAAACTCGATATTAAAAATTGGAATTGAGTTAGGAAACCGTCAATTAACATATCTGTCATGTAACAAATATTATTCAAAAAAGCAACAAAATTAAATATTGATTCAACTCTCATGCATTGCATGGTCGTTCTCACATACTTTCTTTGACTAATGTTTATACTAGTTATAGTGGTTAAGATCTATTTATGATTCAATAATTTATTGCACTGCCATATTCTACTTATATAAACATTTAAGATTCATTTAACTAAGTTAAGCGTATTAAAAATATTTTATTTAGTTACTAATATTAAATTTATGGCTTTTTAAGAAAATATATTTAAATTATTAAGACCCATATTACCTTACCGTTTTCACTTGATTGTTTTTTACCAAATTAATTAATGTGTGGTACTCGGGTTTCCTAATTCTCATAAAATAAAAAATGAATTTATTTTACTATTATATGTTATTTATTGTAAACTAATTAAGGATAGTTTGATATATCATAAAAGATCATTTAGAAATAGACTTAAAATAATATAAACAAATTTTTAAAATATTGCCTTACATAAAATTACAGAAAAAAATAAAGAAACATGAGAGGAGTAAGCATGGAAAACCGACTATTATACCACATTAACATAATTCTTTTCATACTTGCCAAATAATTATGAAAAAGAAATATTCCTAAGATGGTACTAGTAGAAAAAATAGATTCTACGAGAGGCTAATATGTCGGTTAAGACTAAATCGACGTAAACAAAAATATAGTGGCATTTTTATAAATATTTAAAAAGATATTATGCCGGTTCACCTTAAAACCGATGTAGAAAGGCCTGAAAACAATAAAAATCAAAATTCCACAACTCTGAAAAGGCGGGAAAGATAAAACCGTCGGTTATGTCTTAAAACCGACGTAATATTTGGAAGATATAACGTCGGTTCTAAGGCTTAACCAATGTTATATCTGGGTTGAGACATTTTGGGGAAAGTTTGGGTTTTAGGCTAAGGATATAACGTCGGTTATAAGGCTTAACCAACATTATATCATGGCTGAGACATTTTGGGGAAAAGTTGGGATTTAAAGGTAAGGATATAACGTCGATTCTAAGCCTGAGAACCAACGTTATATCTTGGCAAAGACAATTTGGTAAAAAAAATTTGGGATTTTAGGGTAAGGATACATCGTCAATTGGCCCTTCAGAACCGATGTTGTATCCTACAATACACATATTACGTCGGTTACCAGTCCATAACTAATGTAATATTCCTTTATTTTTACTTTTCAACCACTGTTTTTCCTCTTATGTTGTTGCCTCCTTCGTTTTCGCTGTCTTGCGCTCTGCCATTATGAGAAAGGGATATATTACTGTCTTAGGTACGTATAACAAAAGTAGAGACATTCAATTTGTACTAAGTTATATTGTGAATGTGTATTCGACATATGGTAATAAAGATAAGTTTAGAATGTAGGATGAGATTCCAGAAATCAAATAAGTAGAAACATGAAAAATGTGGTATTTGTTTGGAGACTTTAATATTGTTAGAAAACCTAGTGACAAAAAAGAGTTCAACACAGTGAGTAGTGCAAAAATAGAGATAAATAGATTTAATGAATTCATAGAAAACATTTAGTTGTACGAAATTCTCCTTATAGGAAGAAGACATATATGTGGTATATACTTTAAACAATACAACCAAAAATAGGTTGGATAGGATTCATATCATGTCAATGGTAACAACCCAATAGTAATAAAAGAAAAAGTCAAATTGTTAAAATCTGACCTTAAACAGTGGAATAGAGCAATTTCGGGGATACTAAATTAAAGAAATTGCGCTTAATAGAGCAAATAAGTGAGCTGGACTAAAAGGATGATGATAGTATCTATTTGAGACAAAAAGCTAGGAATGCATGGCTAGAACAGGGAGATATAAATTCAAAGTACTTCCATTATAGAATTAGAAGGAGAAGGTTAGGAATGAACTCAAAGGAGTAAGTATAAATGATGAGTGGTGTGAGGAACCATAATAAGTGAAAAAGGTGGTTAAAGAGAACTTTGAAAATAGATTTTTCGTAACACCAACATATGGACTAAATATAGATGGAACTGAATTCCAGTTCTTAACAAAGAAGGATAATAGACAGTTGGAGAGAAAATTTGAGGAGGCTAAAATTTTAGAGGCTGTAAATCAGTATCGAGCATAAACAATTAGGGCTAAACGAGTACGATTTTAACTTCATCAAGACTAATTGAGAGACTATTATAATAAAATACAGGAAGTAAAATTGTTTCAGCAAACAGGGAAAATTCCTCTAGGTTGTAATGCATTGTTCATAACTTTAATACCAAGAAGAAAAATCTTGTGGTTGAATGACTTTAGACCTATATCTCTGGTTGGAAGCATTTGTAAGATGATAACTAAAATGCTGGGAAATAGGATGAAAACAATACTTCCAAAAGTAATATATAGTAATCAATTAGTGTTTATAAAAGGAAAAGGCTTATTTGATAGTATTTTAGTAGCAAATGAAGTGGTGGATGACTTATAGAGGAAAAAAAATGGAGTTATAGTAAAGGTGGACTATGAAAAAGCGTATGACTCAATGGATTAGAAGTTCTTGTATTGTATGATTGGTAGATTAGGCTTTAAATTAGGGTATGAAAATAGGGTCTTATCGGTAGTAGTAAATGGGTCTAAAGTAAATTTATGGGCAAACAAGTGGATTGGAGAAGGAACTCTAAGAAGCAGGTGCCCTAGATTATACTCAATTTCTAATTATAAGGATAATACTATAGGGGTTTTAATGGTCTAGGATAATAATAGTCGGAGGTGGAATCTAACTAGGAGAAGGAACAAATTTTCATGTGAAGTAACGCAGAAAAATCTTCTTATGGCAGAAATAGGGGTAAATGATAGAAATAATGATACTAATTACACATGTCTGACTATACATGAGTGTGGTTAGAGGATGAAGAAGGTGAGTTCTCAGTGAAGTCTACGTATAACACACTGTGGAGTATAAGTTTAACAAAATGTATAGAAGTTTTAAATGTTTTAAATGCCTTTAGAGTTTAAAAGTGCTCTTGTGGCTTAACACTTAGCTTGGAGAATAATGTGAGATATAGTTCTAACAAAATAGGGCTGAAAAATATTGTGTGCATTGTGCCACCAATACTTAGAGATAACAAATCACCTATTTATTGCATGTTGTGTAGTGCAAAAAATCTAGAACGTGTGATAGGTGGGTAAGTATCACATCAGCTAAACACTATAACGTGAGTAATCACTTTCTACTTTTTTCATTTGATGAAACTTAGTGTAAACTAAAATAAGGTGTGGAAAAGAATTTGAGTAGATATTATGTGAGAGACACTACAAGAAAAAAGTTATTTAGATACCAATATTTAGCTACCAAATGAAATGGTTGCTAATTGTGACCAAAATAATTACTAAATTAAATTTTGATTGCTAAATAACTACAAAATAGAAATAATAATTGAATTTAGTGACCAATTAAGTCAAATAATTGGTATTTAACATTAGATACCAAAGTTTTAGTGACTTATGTCGTTAGATTCTAAATTAGTCTCTAATTGGTATCTAATTAAGTTAGAGACTAATTTAGAATCTAATAGTATAGGTCACTAAAACCTTGGTAGCTAATGTTAGATACCAATTATTTGACTTAATTGATCATTAAATTCAATCATTACTTCTATTTTGTAGTTATTTAGCAACCAAAAACTAATTTGATAACTATTTTAGTCACAATTAGTAACCATTTCATTTAATAGCTAAAAATTGGTCTCTAAACAACCTTATTTTTTAAGTGAGATATCACTAAAAAAAAAAAATTTACTGAGAGATTATTAGATGTGAAAAATAATTTGTAGGTAAGTTTAGTATTACCTACAAATTTTACCTATAAATTTGAATTCCCATATAATTACATAATGATTATATAAATAATTACCTATAAATGTGATATATTATTAGTAATTAATGGAAAAATAATATATTGTTAAACACATTCCTTATTTATAATATGAAATATTATTTAATATTATTGTCAACGTAATGGAGTCATTTCATGAAAAAAAAAATGTATTAGAATGATATTTTTTATAGACTAGACTCATAATGTTTTGAGCTCTTTTAAAGAAAGGTCAAATATAAGATACTATATAATATATTACCTAAAATCCTAAGTGGGTAATTGTATAGTTATATATACTACACTGAGTTTGCATAAAAACACTACTTGACATTTCTTACACCGCAACTAACAATATTATTCCTCCTTTCTTGACCTATAAATGTTCAATTTTTGTTGTTATGTGATGAACCAAAAACATGTTTGCACCCTTTGCATGGTCCTTTGATGTGAACTTTTTTTTGTGGTTGTTTAAGATCCACATTTCCTAATAATCTATATACTTGGTATATGTTGTTGGACTCTTCCACAGTCGATTTTTTTCCTAAAATTGACCTTTAAGACTAGAATATATATGTTATGCTGGTCTCATAAAACAACGTTTGGTACGTATTTACCATTCAAAACCAAAAAATAGAAGTACATATGTCTTAAATGACATACAAATGAAAAATATGTATTACACGACTTTTTAATTTTTAATATAATTTTTTTTCTCATGTTTATGGACATATAACAGAAAATCTTATAATAAGAATGTTTATGATCCACCCTTTACAATGATAATATTTTAAAAAAATGTTTAATACTATTAGGCATTGAAATCATGAGGCTGAATTATTTGCAATAAAAAAAGGTTAAATAAGTCCATTACTATGCAGAAGACTTTTGGGTCTATTCACCTGTGTTATAAAATTCAAAAGATGTTTAAAAATCAGAGTTCACCTACCAAGGACAAGTTGTAAGTTCAACTCTAACCATGCATGCATTTGTAGACACAAAAAATCTCAAACCATTTTCTTAATTATTTTCATTCAGTCTACCAGCACAGCTTCACGTGCCTGGGCATCTACCAAACGTAGCCCAGTCCTGAATCATCTTAAAATAGGGTGTACGAGCACATATTTTGATACTTTTTTTTTTAATTCACAATCATTTGTAAATACAAATTTATAAAACATTATCTGGAACGAAAACAAAGATTTAAAATAAGTTATGAAACTCACAATATTTATAGTTTTTAATAAATTTTAATAAATAAAATAGCAAATATTTAGAAATTTGTTTTTATCTTTATTTTTTATTTTTTTGAAAAAAAAAAAAAAACATGAGTTGATTCATTGAAAAACAACCCTTAGATTTGCTGGTTTAGATTAAACCCAATAAACCGTTTAATTTATTTGGGTACTAGCTAAACTTCCAGCTTGTCATGAAATTATTAAACTATTCCCGTTGAAGAAAAAAATAATATTAATTTTCTTATTGAATTACTTTTTTAATGAGAAAGTAGGTATCCATATGAGGATCAAGTAATTTAAATCCCCAAGACACGTATGCAATTAGGTCCCCCTTTATCGATTTTAGTTTTAAGAACTTGCTTATATATTTTTAATGAATCAGTTTTTTTTAAAGTCATATCTGGTCTTTAATTTTCTTTTTTGATATTTAAAAGGATAAGTTACTGTACTAGTATGATTATAGTTATGATTAGAGTATAATCAAATAATTAGATTTACATCTTATTATCTTAATTATTTAGTGAATTAGTGTAGTAAATAGTAATTTTTAAAAAAATAATTAAATTTCTCCAGAAAATAAAAATAAAATATTTTTATAAGTTAAAATTAATTTATGCACAACTTATATAAAAATAGAAATTTAAAGAAACTACATAATATATCTTTTATAAATTAGCTTATATATAAATAATTTTATTTTATTAAAAAACTCATTTTTTTCTTATTTTTCTAACTAATGTTTTTTTTTGCACAAATTTTTAAAAAATAAAAATAAAACTCTAAACTCAAATTTTTAGCCAACTTTTTTTTAACATGATAATTGGTGTCATAACAGTGACCGTGTGTAAAGAATTTATCTAATTTTCGTAATATTCTAGAACCTGACGAAAATAGATAGAAAATCTTCGTGGTATTCAATCAATAAACGAATGTGTCACCTAAACCATGTAGTTATGTTGCAAAAAGACAAAGTAAGCTTCAAGCACAAAATAATTTCAACCTCTTATGTATAAGTTTGACAAGTGTTATACACAAATTATTGCATAAAAAAATATTTTGCAAATTATTTAATGACTGAAAGTCAATGTGATGCTGCAAGTGCATAATTGTAAACGTACCCACCAGCAAGAAGAGAAATTGTAAACATCCACTACGTAACGATCAGCCACTGTCGACAGACTTATCAAAGTTTTAAGAGTTTTTTTTTTTATATATATAAAAATGGTTTTATATTTTCAAAAATATTTTTAACTATTGTTGACAAACGTCCTTTTAAAATAATACAAGGGATATAGAAGATAAGGAAAGAAAGTTAAAAAAATAGATCTGGTGATATGATGAGAAATGTTTATGAAGAAAGAGATAGGAAGAAAGATACAAGTTAAGTGAGTTGTATGAAAATAAGATGTTTAAAAAAACTCTTATATTAAGATTTTAGTTATGTTTGCAGAAGATTATATTAAGAATTGTATCCACATTATATGAATTAAAAAAAATACTAAGCATATCATTAAATCATCAAGATTCATGTGGACAGTCATTTTCTATTACATCATTGACCAATGACAACCGTCTACTTAATACTAGTATTAGTCTTATGTAAACTTAAATACATAACATAAACCTTTTAATCAAAGTTTTGAGCTTCTAAATAGCTTTTTTCAATATTTTATCCGTTTAATAGTTATATTTATTTCCGAAAGAAAATTTATCCTTTCACACTCATGAAAAAAAAAACACTCACTCAACAATTTTATTTCAGGGAATATAT
>Ga0209489_108540_pt1 | contig 13841 bp, 8 predicted proteins | sample SiratrowhiteBW_FD_187527 | JGI IMG/M metagenome (GOLD analysis project Ga0209489, IMG submission 187527) | Root nodule microbial communities of legume samples collected from California, USA - Siratro white BW (SPAdes) (version 2) | ecosystem: Host-associated > Plants > Roots > Nodule | place: USA... | reverse complement strand
GTTAAAAATAATTTTTTAAGTTATAGTTAAGAATTATTTGACAATTAAGTTTACAAGTTAGACTTAAATTAAAAAAAAAAAAATTGGTAATTTTTTTTTTTTTTTTGGGAAATAAAGTCTCTATTTATTGTAAAATTCACTATAAAATTAAGGTTAAAAATAATTTTTTAAGTTATAGTTAAGAATTATTTGACAATTAAGTTTACAAGTTAGACTTAAATTAAAAAAAAAAAAATCGGTAACTTTTCCTTTTTCGATATTAGAATAAAGAACAAGAATAGCTAGCTCCTAAAATTAATTTATCTTTTGATGTTTTGTTCATTGTAGAATTCTCATTTTAACTTAAACACCTTTTATATAATCGTATTTGGCCATTTCTTCTTCTTCCTTTTCCTCTAGAGAGAAGTTTATAATTCAGAAAAAAAAAATATTATACTAGGATGAAGGACCATATTCAAGGTAATGGGTTCAATCACTTGGGCCTAAAGGCGTCTTTAATCGAGTAATAATTAAATTATTTATTTTAGCTATTAGATTAAGATAAAAGAAATAAATTATTATATATTTTTTTAAAAAAATTTATCTCTAATATTTTTCTAATTCATATGAAAATTTTAAGCTGAATATGTTTTTATTTTTCTTCTAAAATTTTAAATTTGATTGTAGTTTAAAATAATAATAATTTTTAATTCTAACTTTCTATGTTCAATATTGTAGTCACAGTTAGATTACATGTTAACCATAATCATTTGACGATTAAAAGGAAAAGTATTTCCAAATTAGAGATATAAAACTAATATAGTTTTTTGGAAAAGTAAATGTGAGTTTGCAAAATTTTAGAAGAATTGAAACATATTTGATTCAACTTTTATTTTACATTAATGTCACACAAACTATTATTTAATGATTAAATATTTATTTTATTTTATCTATATAGTTATCATTTTATATATCTTAGTAATTTATTTTCTTAAAATGATATAATAAATATTACCAGCTCATCACAATTGGTAGCACTGTAAGATATAGTAGAGAGGATCGAAATATAAATAATAAAAAAGCAAATGCTAAACGATCTAAAGTTAGAAAATAATTGATGTAGGACTCGGTCGGTTCAATTTAGAAAAGATAAACTAAAAAACATATCACTTAAAATGTTGGATCACTGAATTCGATGAATACTCATACGCAATCGAACTATGAAGCCAAGAAAGTCAAAGTAATGTTACAAAAGAGTGAACAAAATATTAAATGCAATTTTTGTTGCTTAGATCCAAAAGTTTGGATAGCTTAGAAGTGAATGATAATTTATATATTTTTTCTAAATTACTGAAATATTTTTAAAGGAAAAAATTGTAACAATATTATTAAATTTGAAAAAGTACAATATCTTAAATGTGTAATCTTAACTATCCCTACATAATTTAAAAGTCGAGAAAAAATCATTTATAAATATTTTCTTCTCTTAAACTATCAAAATATCTTATTAAAACAAAATAATTATCAAAACACCAAACTTACTCAGAAATAATAATGTTAAAGGTTCATAAATATCACAAACATTGTCTTGAGGTTTTTGATTGTTAAAAATGATGGTTTACTCATAAAATATTAAAGTTAAATCTCGTGAGTATATCCCTAAATAATATCTCAATAATAATAACATTATCTCTTGTATGATTGACTAATAACTTATTTTTATTAAATAGATTTAGAATTTTTTTCTTATATTCCCTCCAAATAACCCAACAGATAAATACTTTAGATTGTGTTATTGGTCCAACCGTGTTACAGTAGCAATATCTACTTTTACAAAACGTAACTTCACAAGGTTTTAAGGGTACTGCAGCAAGCAAATACAGGTTTTAATGAGTTGAAACAAAAGCAAGATGAGTAGTTTGCAAGTTGCTTCTTACGTGACCAACGATGTTTAAACCGACAAACTTTGGTATTTTTCGTTCTAACATAATTCCAAATAACGTATTATAGAACAAATTCACGTTCAAATTAAAAGTGTGGAAACATGAGTTGAAATTTTTTAAAGTGGTTTAAACCTTTGAACCTTGTGGAGTAAAGCAGTTAAGATTCGAGTACATTTGGTGAATTTAAGGTAATTGTCGTGAAGAAAAAGGAAATTGAAAAAAAGAAAAAGAAAAATGAATGGTCACAAAATCCTTGACTTGATACATCATATCCATTCCAGTTAGAGTGCACAAAATGTTGAGATGTTGGAAGCTTTCTTTGTCCATAGTCATCATTTCAAATTCAAAAACGTGTTATTCTTCTTCTTAGCGTACTTGACGGGGAGATCTACAACATTTCCTTCATTCAACGCTATGATATTCAGTTTTGAATTCATTTGGGTTAAACAAAATGAATTATTGTTGCTAATTGCTTCATCTAACCAAAAATTAGTGAACTTTCAATTTGACACCTTTGGTGATGATATTGTTTCTCGAGACTGTGTAACAGATGGAGTTGTGTGTTTCTATATATATACACTCTCATGGTTAGTTGATTCTAAACACTTGTTTGTATAGTGACATAATTAACCTAATTTTATTACGAGTACTTTGATAGAAATAAGTAAGGTTTATTTACATTTACGTCTGTTCCTTTTGTATAATGAATTTCAAGTTTTGTACTTTTCATTTTTACTTTTATTCATTCTTTTATATATTGCAGACAATTGATAAGATGCCAATAGAATATTGTGGTTTATATGTGATGCTTAGTATATTAAAATTTATGAAAGAAAATTAAGAAATCATGGTTCTTTTAATATTGTAAATATAGTCAAATATTATTATTTTTACTGAAAATCCTTAAGGTTGGTTACCATCATTTTTTATGTTTTAGAATCTTAGTAATTAAATATAATTTTGTCTTAGTAATACAGTATTTTAAAATATAATTTAGAGGTGATATACAACACCACAAGGTCAAGGTAAGACGAAAAAAGATTGTCAACCTCTAATTTCATCATTATTCTTACATTTTTAAATTGATATAATAAATTCTTAATTATGTTTATAGACTTTTATTTATTATATATTTCATTTAATTTTTATTTGTTTATTTATTGATAACTTTTTATTCCTATTTGGTCTTTTAAGAAGATTTATCGAAAAGATTCAATTTCACTTTAATATGCGTAAATCTATATAAGAATTATGATATTACTTTAAATCCAAATTTACTGGATTGATTTTCTATTTTACAAGAACTAAAAGTACAAATCCCAAAAACTTTCTACCCAAATTCTAAACGAACATGTGTCAAAATAAAATTCATAACACAAGTTTTACTTAATGAAAAAGATCTAAACCAATTTTTGTTTAAAGTTAGACTAAAATGTATTCAAAATAAACTCTAAAATCACTAAAAAAATGTTTCAAATGGACGGGGATATGAACCTCATTATAAATTGGTAACCGTGGTGAAAAGTTGAAATAGGATCACCTAAGTTCGATGAATAAGTACATTAATTAGAATTCAATTTTCAAGATATATTTACATTAGATTCAATAATATTTCCAACCATCTATAAGTTCTAATTATTTTATTTTATTTTATATTTTGAATAATTTTTCATTTTAAAGTCTATAATATAAAAAAGCAGAGACGAAATTATATTTGCTTCATTCTAGTAACTATTTTTTCATGTTTTACTCATCCAAATCACATCAACAAAGTTTGCTAGAAAAATAAAACTCTATGAAATCACTAAAAAAGCTATTAAAACAAAAAAAAAAGTTATGTTTTTCAAATTTAAGCATATGTTCTAGATAACTTCAAACAAAAAAAATAATTTATTGAATTTTGTGTATCAATTGTTAAATTTTTTCCAAAATTATATTCAAGAAACTTTAAACTAAAGACCTTTTAGACATATATTATTATTATTATTATTATTATTTTATTTTCTAGGTATTTAGAATGTACGAACCCGTATACAAATATAGTAAAATATATTTATAGAAAATAGAAAAAAAATATAAAAAGAGATGGTTGAATTATGTTTTAAAGATTCTTTAAAAATTTGTATAAATATTTTCTAATAATGGTCATTCATACAATAGTTTTATATAATAAGTAATATGTTAATGACATTTTAGAATCATGTTGCATTTGATCAAGCATAATAGACATAAGTTCAACATCTAATAAATTTACTTATTTAAAATCTTTTTCAAAAACTTGTTCTTAAGTAGCTCTCATTCTTAATTTTAGTATGAGAAAATAATAATATGTAATGTAAAAGAAAAAAAGAAATACACAAGATATTTTCATATTAGTTCATCTAACACAAGAAATTACATCTAATTCTCTATCAATGGATTGAGTTACACTAGATAGACTAACATTGTAAAGTACAATCGAGTATTATTTGGGATAATAGCCACTCATGATTAACCCTTTAAGTATTGTTTAGGATTGTAATCACTCCTAGCTAACCCCTTGAGTATTATTTAGGATTGTAGCCACCCCTAGCTAATCATGAGTATTCTTTTGGCTCCCAGCCACTCATGGCTAACCTAATACAAGTATTCTTTGAACCTAACCACTCCTGACCAAACTGAGTATTCTTTGAACCTAGCCACTCCTAGCTAAAGAAGTATTCTTTGGTCGTAAACACTCTTGGCTAAACGAGTATTCTTTGGATGCAACGACTCAAAGCTTGTTTAGCTTAACCTTGCATTTCTTTAACATTTGGCCTCAGAGCTTGTTTTTGAAAGATATTAAAACAAAGTTCCTGAAAAGTATTTTCTGAATCTTTTGTTGAAGGTGTGGTTATAAACATACCTCCTCCTTTTTTTTTTTTTGGTGAACATGACCACTTTTGGAAAGTGAGATTGTGAATCTTGTTAGAATATGTTGAGACAGACATATGGAATGTTGTTATGAATGGACTATATATTCATATGTATAACAATGTGCATGAAGAGAAAGATTTTTCCTTTTTGACAAATAACGAATTAAGAAGAGCTTAATATGATGTAAATGAAATAAATATCATAACCTTTACCTTCATCTTCAATGAGTTTTACATGATTTCTATGTGCAAGACTGCAAAAGAAATATGGGAAGTCTACGAGGTTACTCATGAGGGTACAAAAGAAGGTGTAAAAAGAAAGGAAAAACACTTTGATCCTAGAATATGAGATGTTTAAAATGCAGTAAAGCAAAAATATCTATGAAGTCCAAAAAAGATTCACATATGTGGTCAATCACCTAGTTGCTTTAGGTAAGAAATTTGATACAGAAGAATTAAATATAAAAATATTAAAATTTTGAATGGGTCTTAACAGCCAAAGGTCACTATAATCTCTGAATCAAGGGACTTGACAACCATGCACATGACAACTTTTTTTGAAAAGTTGAGAGAACATGAACTTGAGTTAGGAAGACTCAAGGAAGAGGATGAAGAAGGTAGTAAGAAGAAGAGCATTGTCTTGAAAGTTGATTCAAAGAAACTGTATGCTAATTCAAATAATGAAAATTTGGATTTGCTTGTTAAAAAGTTTTTGAAAAATGTGAACATAAATATAGGCCAACAACTGACTAGGATAAGGAAGAAGAGTGATCAAACCTCTAACAACATATGTTATTAATAAGAAAGCATATATTGCTTTGGAAGACAATCTTTTCAACAAATGTGTCTAGAATTGGTCCAACACAAATATAAAAGCTGACTCCATAGAAGCCTTGGTTCAATTTATCCACTTACTACAAAATCCAAGCCTATTCAATATATAATACATAAGTTGTCACCTCACCGAGTCATATGCTTTCTCATAATCAATCTTGATAATCATAACTTTCTTTTTTTTCCTGCTACATTCCTTCACAACTTCTTTTGCTACTATGATACTATCGAGTAACCCTATACCTTCAATAAAAGCTAATTGGGAGTTATCAATGATTTTGTCCATCACCATTTTCATTCTATTTGTTAGGACCTTTGAAATTACCTTATACACACAGCCAACCAATGAAATTGACCTATAGTCTTCCAAACTTAGTGAGTTGTCTTTCTTGAGGATTAAAGTTAAAAAAGAAGAGTTACACGCTCTTAGTACTTCAATGTTGTGCTGAAAGTGTTGTACATCGCTTTACAAAATCACTTTGGACATTCCCAATTATTCTTATTAAAATGAAAATTGAATCTGTCTAGTCCAGACTCTTATTACTTCCATATTGAGTCACAACTTCCTTTAACTCCAAATCAATTATATCACTTGTTAACATCCTATTATCCCCCTTTGTTATAGTAAAAGATTCAATATTATTTAATCTCATAATATTAACTCCCTTTTCACATAACCTATTACCAAAAAAGTCTTGAACAACTCATTTCCAGGTCTTCTGAAAGTTAACCCCTTTTATCTCATTATTTAGATAATCTTCTAACATATGATAAGGTATTCTATTTTCAAGAGGTTAACTTTTTATTCAACTTTTAGTGATTGAGTTTCAATGTTTTTTTTTTTTTTTTTTTTTTTTATTTTTATTTATTTATTTTAAATGTTTTTTTTTTTTTTTGTCTCTTATGATATTCCACCAATTAGTATTCCTAAATACATTAATGATATTCCCACCACCCTAATGTTAAGTATGTTTAACATTATCTCGACCTGATTCTTATCAATCACCAAGACACTCCTACTATGTGCCTATTCCATCTTAAACTTTGTTAAAGCTTTCATTAACAAGTACAAATACTGAGTTTGAATGTTGGCACTCTTTAATCCAAGAGATCCCTTTTTGACAAAAACTCAGCCTTGTCAACGTATAAATTTAGAAACCTCAACTTATTGTATCCTATAATATATTTTGTAATTTGTCTAAAATATGATACATCCTTTATTCTCTTGTGTCTCTTCCACCGTATCCTTTGTTATGAAGGCGCTTTGCATCAAACTCTTTTCTTCTTAGAAACTTACTGTATCATATATTTTTTTAATCTACCTTAAATATGATACATCATTTCTTCCATTTCCTTGCCTCTCCCCTACCTCACGTTCTGCCTTAAACTCTTTCCTTCCAAAAAAAAGCTTATTATCTTTGATTGGTAATCCTTCCTAAAACTTTCTTGAGGCCAAGATTTTGACAACAATTTTGAATATACACCTTACGAAGGAAATTTGTCTGAATTTTCGTAAATGTAGTGGATTGTCGCTTTTCAAAATAAGCATAATTAACGAGTTACTACCCTTGAAAAACTTTCCATTCGCATTAAAGTCTTGAAAGAAATTGACGAATTTTGTTTTTATATCATGCCAAAACTCCTCAACGAGTTCGAAGTTAAAGTCTTCTGGAACTAGACTACTAAATTCCTCACACTTCACATAACCTCTTTAACTTGCTGCTGTTTGGACTTTGAGGTAAGGGCTATTGGCCAAGTAGAAAAAAAAAAAACACAAAAAAAAGTAAGGCAGAAGGACTTGTTTGAAGAAAAGGAAAACTTATTTAAATATTACATATTAAATTTAATTATATTTTAGTTTCGTCCGTGCACACGTGGCAACCAGGTGGATGACATGACGGGAGGTGAGGTGTCATGTTTGCAAAACTAACAGCGTTAGTTAACTCTGTCTAACATACATAAAAAAATCTTATTTTTACCGAATAATTTTTAATTTTGATGCATTTAAGGACTAACTTGAATTTGCGATACACATTTAAAGACCCAAAAAGGTATTCAACCTTAATTTTTTTTCTCTCTCTCTCAAATACTTTGAAAATACAAGTATCTAATTTTCTTACTTTTTTCCTCAGATACTTGCACGACACTTTTGGAATACTTGAAGAACATATATAAAAAGTATCTAATAGAAATTTGGATATTATGAGGTTCCTGAGTCTCATATCAAGTATTGGATGCTCATTGTGATTTGTTTCTTCCTCTTTAATTGCTATTATATGAGGGTGGGTTCACCTCGAATTTCTTTGTTATGATCACAAATAACATTTTATATATTGTAATCATTATAGTTATAAATTAATGAGAAAATAACAATTTTTTATTTATTAATATTCTACATATAACAAGCTAATATGTAAAGAACAGACAAGAAAACAAGGGAGAGTTTATTGTTGGAGAAAATAGGGAATAAAATGGTTATGCAAGTAAGGATTTATAAAATCCTTTTTCTTATTTTAATTTAACAAATATATTTTAGTCTATGTTGTTTGGTGTAGTCTCATAAAATTATTTTGATCATTTTAATCTTATAATCTGTGCATATTTGTTTAATAATTTGAATTTTTTTCACCCGACTTGAGATTGAAAAAGTGATAAAACATTTTCCTTGAAAATGTAGTGTTTCATGAATGGTGAAAGCTAAAAGAAAGGGAAAGTGTGATGCAAGATATTATGGTTTTCATAGCGTTGCAATTGCAATGCAATTGGTGGGGTATAGTCTTGGAATGGCCTCAAATGAGTGGGAGTTGGAGGAGACCTTTATTTGTTGATGTACAGAGTTAAATACAAGTCCAGGGATGCAACCGTGCATACTTCTTCCCCTCGAATGTCCTTGTTCTATTTGAGTGTTCCTTTTCAACTTTCTAGTAGGACCCTCAAATTAACTTCTGTTAGTTATTGGGTATCATGATTGCTGGATTGGTTCTAAGGCTCATCACAGTAACATTGCAGTATATGTGGTCTTATATGCAGCCCCAGCTGTTTCCTTGTAGGCCACACCTTCAATTTAGTCATGGCTATTAAATTTCCAACTCCTTCCATGTTATGAGAAAAAGATGGTGTGTTCAGGAAATAATAATATTGTCAAATGTGGCAGAGTCTTCTGTCATAAACGGTGACTGCTCAACTAAGAGGTAGAGACACTTAATCATGTGTAATAATGTGCTTGTATAAGATATTGTACTTGTATATTACCATATGCATTAGAGTAGTAGATAACTAGATAACTTGTGTGAGAACTAATCAAAATGTTACTTTGCTCTCAACTATTTGATCTGTGACATGTGTTGTATCATTTCATCATAACTTAAGACATAGTATTATAATTAGAGAGATTGAAAGGTAGCTTTGTTATTGGTAGGTGAAGTTAGAAAAAAGGGAAAAAAAGAGAAAGAAAAGGCTTTGCATTTTGCATGTGTTGCTGGGGACAGGCAGAGAATATTGAGGCTGTGTGCCCCAAAGCATGGCCATCATAGTAGAAGGGTCTGAGAGGGAAGGCATTGACAGGCACTAGCACTAGTTGCACATACACTACACACTAGTTTTTCTTTTCTTCAATGAAGCGCGGAGCTTAGATATGGTCCACCTCAAAGTTAGACATTGCATTTAATTATTATCCGCTTGGGGTTAAAGTTAGACAATCCACTTTTCTTGTCCTTTTTAGTATCTCTTTAATCACTCCAACCTCAACTTCACACTTCAGATAATGTACGTTGAAAAAACAAATACTCTGCTGCTCCTGAAATTCAACGTTTTTCAGATGCATTAAATCAATTAAGACACTTATTTAAGATTCAATAATTAAACTGCAACCAAACTCACATCCACAAAAATTAGATAATACAATCAAATAATATAAACTAGTTCAATCATTGCAAGACTTTGTATAAGTCATGCCTGGTTTTTCTCAACCGGTGATTCATCAGTTTTTCACTGGTTTATCAGTTTCTAAACCGGTTCTTCGCAGTATGATTCTACATGGTTTGATTGGATCGAATACAGAATGTGATTTTCAAAACATACACAAAAATGGTATAACCAGACTTCATAGTCCTCCAAAATAGTCTTTTTTTGTACACTATATCATCGCAGAATACCACTAATACAGTTGAAATATTCTGGTATAGTAATTTTGTTCAAGTGGGAAAAATAAAGTGTAGGTATTGGCAACGATCAACAGGGGGAGATAGAGAAAGGTTGAGGTCAGAATGTACGTGAAGTTGGTAGTAGTTTAGTTACTGTAGAGGCACATTGACAAGGCGATGCAGTAGCCAGTAGCTCCTTAAACTAGGGGAATGGGTTAAGAGATAGAGAGAGAGAGAGAAAGAGGTCGAAATACAAAAGGCACTATCATTGGCGTATGACAAGTTTTTCCTGTATAGAAAGGGTCTAAAACTGTTCCTAGTTACTTAGCCGAGCCATTAATACGAAGTGGGTCCAAAAGATTCACCTAACCACAAAATAGATGACATAATGTGATAGTAATATCATAATACACCACTTTGCTTTGCTTTCTCTTCATTGGTATTCGATACTTCTTTTCCTTGCAAATATGATTTTTTTCCCATAATCTGTTTTCTTTCTTTTCATTATAATATTCACTTTATCCCATAAGGGCCCGTCCCAAAAAGCTTCCCTCAGGCTTTCCGACTTTCTGCTTCAAACATTTGAAGAAGCATCCGAATTCTTTTGACTCAATCTCTTTATTCTTCCCTCACTGCTTTTCCTCTCTGCCAAATTACACCCCACATGAACTCTCAAACCAAACCAACCCCCCAGCTCTGACACTCTCAGTCTTGCATTTAATTGCCCATGTTTCCTTCCATTTCCGCCTCATTTTCCTCACAATATACACACCCCAACTTCATCTTCACACTTCAATCTTCACCCTCTCCTGAGTTTACACAATGGTTATACGTAGTAGGAGACATCAATTTCTATTGCTCTTGCTGATCTTGTTTCTCTGCACCTTGGGACACTGTCATGGCTCAAGAACCACCAACGTCTTCAAATTTAAGCCAAAGTCTCAGCAAAGAGGTCACTTTCTTGGGTTCTTGCCGAAAAGGATGCCCATACCATACTCCTCTCCTTCAAAGAAACACAATGACATTGGCCTACAAAGTTGGAGATCACCCTAAAGACTAGTTTTTCTCAAAGGTGACTTTTGGATTATTATTTCAATTTGAAGCAAAAACTAATGTACATTTGGGCATGTGGCAGTTTGATGACATGCTATTTTGATTCTGGGGTTGTAGTGCTATAAGGGGTATGCATGATCTATTAGGTGAATTATCTAGAGGAAATAGTCCATGCTTAATCTCTTTATTTTTGGGGTTACTTTTGGAGTGTATATCAGTTATTACAGACAATGATGATGATGAAAAAGCTGCAGAATTTCCACATCAACGTTGTTTTTCTGTTGTATATGATGATAAGAACAAGGCAAAAACACCAAACTGGTGTACTTATACCTCAGTACATACACATATACATATTACTGCACATGCATGCATCTGGTGTACTTCTTCTACAACTATTCTTCTTCTGTGTAAACCTGTTGTTCTTCAAACGAACTGCAACACTTGTTTTCAATTTTTTGCTCAGTGGAAAGGGTGATTGATTTCAAGCTTATTCATATAAGTGATCAACTTTTTTACGATAGTGGGTAGAACTACACTGACACTGAATACCTACTGCGTTGAATTTACCTTTATGCAAGCAAGAATCTGATGCCACTGAATTCGGAGCATGCTGATCTCAGTATTATGTGATCTGGTTGCGTGTGTTACATTCTATCAGATTTTTCACAGATAATTGTATACATCATTTACTTCTGAATTATGCAGTTCAATAATTGATCTAAAATTTTCAGCAAGGATTGTTAGACATACAAAATAAAAATAATGAATTTATTTATTGAAATAATTATGTTAGGAAAACAAAAAAATTAATATTTTGAATATAAGCAAGCACAAAGAACTTAATTAAAGTATAAAAAAATTTGATAGAAGAAAAAGAAGCATTGAAAATGACGAATTCTTTCTATATATGTATAGAATAAAATCATACTATTTTCATGTTAAATATTCATCTAAATAGATCGTTTATTTAGTTTAAATAATTTTTTTAATTACTATAATAAAGAATAAAATAAAACAAGTATTTCAAGAACAACCATAATAGAGTAAACACTCATGAAGTTAATATCCTTATAATATATAATATATAGTATCTTGTAATTGAATGATAATATAAAATTATTTTATACTATAAAGGCGTGGTCTATTATTTTTGTGATAATTTTATTTAAATTATTTACTCATAAGGAGTTGGCCTTCTATTTTTAATTTATTTTTTAATTAACTATGCTGAAATAAAATATAATTAATCCTAAACCAATTGAGATACAAATGTAATGGACATAAAATTGTGTTATAAACTAATAAATACAACATTTTCTCCATGTATAGATAAATCAAACAACTTTACAGTCTCTTTGCTTCCTTTTAAATGTTACTTTTGCTAATATAAACTTATTGAATAATTCATTTTCAAAATAAATTATTGAATAACTCAAATGAATTGATGCGAATTCTTTAAACGTGCTCCTAACAATTTTGTTTTTTTTTTAATAACTCAAAAATTCACACACATTGCTAAGATGATGACACTTGATTGGGGTTTCATTGGATTCCTTTGAAAAAGATATTGGGAGGAACATAAATGATAAATATAATAATTTTTTGTCCACCGTTATATATGTTGCAGTGTTATTTTCATCATTAGAGTTCCATTTTTAATTTGTGTGGTTACGGGCAATAATCATAAATCAATTAATTGTAAACATCTAAATACACATGATCATTGAATCCATGAAAGATTATTTTCATAACGTTGTTTTCACAATGACGCAATTATATATATCTTGAAATTAAATGACATTTGAAATAGAAAAACTTTCCTTCTCTTTTTTGTTCTACTTTTTGTTATCTTTCGGATGAAGTCACATCTGCAGGGTTGTATCATTCACTATTCAATTTTCATTTCCAAAAGCATCGTGCCTTGTCCATCACCATTGTAGACATTAGATAGCTTTCTTATTTAGGCTCAATTCTCTGTACCAAAACATACAAATAGTAATCAAAACAATGATATCCAGCTACAGCTACTCTTTCTGTCCAAATAGTAGCAAAAACTTTTTTTTTTTAATTTTATTTTATATATTAAGATAAAATTTAGGAATTGGATTTGAGCCCATAATGTAGCTGTATTTCAAAAATTGATGGCAATTGCTACTCATTGATTCTAAAACCTATGAGGCATGCTTGTCCCACGTTTTGTCGTTTAAAGGAAATGAATAATGATGTGTGTGTATACTTTACTTATTTATTTTTTTCTACGAACCTTGTTCAACTCTCACTTTACTCAAATATTTAATTCGATTTGGGTGTTGGAAAATGACTTACTTAATTGGTGAGTATTATATTAGAACAATTCCAATGCAAATTATTTAGGCATTTCTTAGAAGTAGGAACCAGTTGGAAATATCATTTGGTAGTTATGGTGTTTTTAGAGTAAACATAGTTTTATACTTGTAATATAATAATAGTACTGATATAAAAATATTAAAAAAAGCTAAATAATCTTCCCACAATGATTACTTTGTATCTGTTCAATCAAAATTATTATTCCAAATTTAGTAAGGGTGCAATAAAATGTGAAATTCATTTTATACACTGAAATGGTTAAAATAACATTTTCTATCTAATAAATTTTGTAATAATTAAATCACTATGATTTATAATTATCAAACATGGATTATAAATATGTTTCATTATAATTTAGCATAATTTAACCAAAGATTATTTATTTGGTGCTCTGATACCATTTCGGACAGAACCTCCCTATAAGGAAACGAGCATAGTCCCTCAGGTCTCAACAGCGCCTCCATGGCTTAAACGACCAATTATGACTATCTCAAATCCTTACTAGAGAGAGTACTATCATAAACGGTTCAAAGGATCGGAAGCTTTCTGATACACAAGATCCTCATAAGAGGCGAGTGTAGAGCATACTTGCATCTATTTAGGGGAGGAGATAGTATAATCTATATACTCTAGACTTTCAGAGAATA
>Ga0209489_108539_pt1 | contig 13843 bp, 11 predicted proteins | sample SiratrowhiteBW_FD_187527 | JGI IMG/M metagenome (GOLD analysis project Ga0209489, IMG submission 187527) | Root nodule microbial communities of legume samples collected from California, USA - Siratro white BW (SPAdes) (version 2) | ecosystem: Host-associated > Plants > Roots > Nodule | place... | reverse complement strand
ATAACTCTATAACTCAGACATTACACATAACACATCAATTTCATCATACTGAAGCATATAGAGACATATGTAACCATGGTACCTTGGTTTCCTTTCAACCCCCAGTACACTGGTTTCATTTCAACCAAAATGATTACATACAAGTCTATAACTCAGTCATCACACATAACACATCAATTTCATCAAACAACAACCAAAATGTTCTCACATATTTCTTTCTAACATCATTACTTAAAACAGTTCAATTAATTATATCAAATCACAATAAATAACTAAATTCAATCAATGCTCAAGGACCAGTCAGACCTGCAAGAAAGACTTGAGCACTGATAATCATATATCTGAGTCTTTTATTCTAGGGTTCTATTTGAAAGTAAATAACTAAAATAAGTTACTAGCTTCCCTTACCTCAGACAACGATTCCCTAGCAATTTCTCCGGTCAGGCAATAGCACTAGTCCGACTTTAGAGATCTAGAACAAGTTTTCCAAATAACACCAACTTTTAGTATAACCTTAATCAAGTTGAGAGAAACACTTTTCTCAACTGTTCCCACTAATATTGATGACAAAAACTTAGCGAAAAATAGAGAATAAGAGATCTTTAGAGAACTTACTCTGTTTGAGATTCTGATCAGTTAGAAATGATCCTTAACTCCTTAGCTACTGCAAGGTATATTTAGATTTTAAAACAAATGATGTATGGAGGGAGAAAAACTAAAGAGAAGGGAGAGAGATTTTTGAGAAAGCGAGAGAGAGGCGCGGGAGAGAAAGTCTGGAGGTGCAAGGCGTCATAGTTATCACATGGATTAGACTAAAAAAATTCATCTCAGAGATGCTTCGTACTTGAGTTGTAGGAGCATCTAAATTAGGCAGTGAGAGGGAAACAAATTCACTACCTATAAACTTGACATCACACGTTATGAAGAAAACATTCTTTTCTGGATCATATAATTTTCATCCCTTTTTCTAAGTGGATATCCAATAAATAATATTTTTGGCTTTTATTGTCACATTTGTCTCCATTTGTGAGTTGATTGTATGCATAATAGAGAGAGTCAAATATCCTGGTAAGGTCATACCTCAATGGCTCTTTTGTGTACCATTTCATAAGAGTTTTACCTTAAAAAATAATAGATGAATGAGTCAAATTAATTAAGTATCCTACAAATAAGAGACATTCTCCTTCAAAATTGAATGGGTAGTCCCTCTTAAAATCCTAGTCCTCAAGTTACATTAAGAATGTGATTATATTTTTTACCTTTACATTTTGTTGTGGTGTGTCAATGTAAGAAGTTCACTGAATGATTCTGTCTTGCAAGAAATATGAGTTTAAACACATGAACTTCTTTCTATTATCACTTCACATCCCTTTGATACGTTTGTTATCCTATTGTTTGATGAGAGAAAAAAAATTAATAAAGACTTTAGAAACTTCTCTCTTTTCGGACAATAAATAAATCCACACTGCTTGAGAATAATCATCACTATTGTAAAAAAAATATAAGGCTCCACAAGACGAGAGGGTTCTATAAGATCTCCATAAATCACAATGTATTAATTAAAGACAATTTTGGCACGATAATTATTTAAACGAAACTTGTATGTTGCTTGTTTTAAGCTCTCACACACATAACATTTGAACTACTTTGTAGGACGAATGTCCCACAGGCTTGTGCTAAAGATCAATGTGTTTCTCTATACTAGTCTAACACTGTTATTTTGTGAGCGTCACGAAACAAGCAAAGTTCATCTTTCCACTCACCTACTCCAATCAGTATCCTCAAAGTGAGGTCTTGCATCACACAAAACTTATTAGTAAATAACATTAAACAATTCACATAATTAGTTAATTGCGAAACTGAGATTAAATTGCATCTAAATTTCGGCACATATAACACATTCTTCAATTTGAGTCCACCTTCAAGGATCAATTTTCTTTCTTTATTTGCGAGAACTTCCTCCTCATTGTGCAACCCCATTGCACAAGCTTCCATATTATGTTGCTCCCTTAAATTTCTTGAGCTCTTTATCATATGGTTAGAAGTTTTACTATCAAAAATCCACAAAACATAACTTTTCTTACTGCTAATCTTTTCTAGTTCGTTGCCTTTGTTGGCAATAAGCATTTTGATCATAGCTTGCCAATGCTCATTACTAAGTCCAGTCACCACATTGCGAGGCTCTCTTTTTTACTCACTACATGTTTTAGTTTTAACATGTGCAATATTTGTGTGCATTGCTCCACTTCTCCCACATGCCCTTTGTTTCTAGGCAGTTTTATTGTTGGTTCTTTCCTGTGTGGGTGGTCACCCCACCATTTCGGGAACCCAACTAAGTGAAAGCATCCCTCGTCATCCTATCTAGGTCTACCACAATGTGAGCACATGAGTTGTTTTGATTTATTTCACCCCTTTTGCTTGTATCAGTTTCGTACTAAGAGTCTCATTACTGCTTCTCTTTCTTCTTTTGTTATAGTGATCATCTTTATATTTTCTTCTTACAGTAAGGTCACATATACTCTGTTGAGTAAAGGCAGCGGATCCGTGACCAGACTATTGGATCAGACTATTCCTTAACCCACATCATCCAACCTTGTCAGGAATTAATAGACTTTTTCTTCTTCCCTTCTCTTCTCTGAGTGTTATCCAATGCCACACTTGCATCCTCCACATGTGCACTTTGGAATTTGTTCATATTTTTCCAACTTATTCGAAAGGGTCTTCAACTTTCCATAGTACGTAATCATGGTTGTCCCTCGCTACATGTACTCCGCTATTTTAGCCTTTAGTTATTGAATTTGTGGCCCATACACCATAAAAAATTGCTCATTGATTTCTTTCCAATGGTCTTTCACATTCTCTGTATATCTGGTGGTGGAGCGCAAGTTTGGCTCAATAGTGTTCAATATCCAAGAAACAAGCATGGATTCAACCGTCCACCAATCTTCTATCTCTGATGTGTCTTTCTAACTTCTTATGGGTTCTATTGAGGAATCCTGACTTTTGTTGGGCATGTAGTGAGACCTTCACTGCCAACACCCATTCATTGTAGTTCTTGCCACTCAATTGCACTTGTGTGATCACATTCCCAAGATCAAAGTCGGTTGGAGCAAAACATAAGTGCTTTAAGTAATAAGTGATGTTATGTCGCTTATAGTGACTTGTTAGTACTTACAGTCTCACATAGTTTGTTGATTTCTTGATGTTGGAGTTTGCTGGTCAAAGAAATGTCTACTAATATGGTCTCTTGAGCGAGACATTTACATTGCTTTAAGTGAGCAAGTAGCATATTTGTGTGGTTTTATTTCTTGTTGTTAAATAACTTGTGTGATAAATTGTTACAATCATAATGTCTTACATGTGAATTGTTTTGCATGTTATAAAATTAATATTACAAGTTATTAAATCTAAATGAGCTTTGTCATAAAAGTCATCATCATGATGATGTTCTTATGTAAGAGAAATGGTACAAATGAAGATGAGCGATTGAGTGATAAGTTAATCATAAATTGTATCATTTTCTCTTCAAGCAAATACAAATATTATTTTCTTGCAATTAACACTTCCTTAAAACTCTTATTTTTCTTAAAAGATGTTAGATACAAGATGTCTCATATATTTGAATTCACATGGTATAATGACATTTGAAGAACTTGTAGCAGAAAAAAGTTGGATTTTTTTCACTCATTGATCCTAAGCAATAAAGTCATTATTGTTTTTTGTTCATTCTTGTAACAACATTATATAAGATGTCATTATCAAATGGATGAGTGGACACACAATCCTCTAATGTGATATGTAATGAGTCTTCATCTACAATAAATTTTTCATAGTCATCCTGAAAATATAAGCGAAGATCAATAGTAAATGTCACATAATTAATGCATCATTACACATTATAAATTTCTAATAATTTAAATCCTCCAAAATTTAAATTATTTGTGATATTTTAATAATAAATAATGAAGTAAAAGTCTAAAGTGTATAAATATCATCTAACTTACAACAATTTTGTGAGCCTTAGTGGACACTCATGCATCAATCTTGGAAGTGTTACAAGTCTTTTGAAAAGGATCCCAACATGTTAGAGTGATTTTCTCATTTTGTTTCTAAAATGTATGAAAAAGTTAGTTTTGTTTATAATTGAAACAAAAAAATACGAGTAAATTATATTACATATTAATCTTTTAAAATGTTCTAATGTAGGGATTGACTCTCTTGTATGTAATGAATCATCAGAAGAATTTCTATTATAGGTATTAATATTTACCTTGCCTTACCAATCTTGATTTCTTCACTTTTGTAGTAAATGCTGTGATGTAATTTTAGCTTCAATTGCATGTTTCAATGTGTTTTGTCTTGGAGGATTTGATGTTTGAACGTGAATTGGACTTGATGTAGCAGAAACATTGATGTTTGTAATTGATTGAAGTGTTTGAGATGGAATTTGGAGTGAATTAGGTGTGAGGTTAGGCAATGCATCTAAGAGGGAGCAAGAGTAAGTCTAGAAAAGAGACTATTCTTGGGAGAGATTTTGAACAAGAGTGAAGAGGGAAAAATTGGCTAGCATTTCATTACTTATTAAGATCTAAATTTTCAATTACACAAGCTTCTTATTTATAGACTAAAAGATGACTTTTCTTGCCAGTTTTTTAAAGACTCTCCAATAAAAATTTAACAAGTGGTAAATCATGAGTGGAGAGGATCCTATCCATTGGAAGAGTGTCATGTGGGAAAGGCACTTACAGTCCAAGCTTTAAATACCCTCCAATGAGAGGTGGGCAAGTGACAAAAAAAGCTAAGAGAAGAAGCTCTCATGTGGCGCCTACTTTGAGTGGCGTGTGAGGTCTTTTTGGACTCATTTTTCTTAGGTGGCACCTTCTTGAAGGCTTCTTTCAAACGTGACCATCAACTTTTTCTTATGGGCTTCAAAGCCCAAAATCCTATTTTATTTGACCCAAAATACAAGGTTTAAAATAAATTTTACATTACTCTATACAATTTTTACAACTAGCAGTATTGTAATCTTGAGACTCTAAAATCTCTAGAGTGATCTTTTCTAATTTTAAACTTGGGCCCAAACAAGTCCAATTAGATCCAAACTCTTGCTAAACTCCTGATCAAAGCTCTAACCCCCCAGTATCTTTATTCTTGTCTACAGTTGGAGACAAGTTTGCATCATTTTGTTTCATTACAAAAGGATTCTAACACCCTAAATCAACACCATGTTGAACTTTATGCACAAAATTTGAAAAAAAACCATTAGAGACTTCGTTTTCATATATTTTCTTCTAATGTGTGTATTGTGTGCATGCTACCACTTTTACTTTTTTTATATTACAAATATTAAACATTGTTGATGTACAAATAACATTATTACATAATCATCACAGAAAAAAAGTTATTAAATATGTAAGTATATTAAGAATTCTTCAAACTACATATTCATCACATCTGGATCAAAAATTTGTTATCTCTCTATAAATCTTCAAACTTTCTTAAAATTTTGTCTTTTATTATTTGAGAAATTTCATATGTGAAGAATATAGAGATCAAACATGTAAAATACTACAAGATAAACAACTTATGCACATTAAAAATAATATAACAAGTGATTTAATAATTAAATTGCAATTACTTACATGTTTTATTTACCTAGACGAATGCATCTACATTCATCACTATCAACTCCCAAATCAAAGGATTTGAATCATCAAATCCTGAACCTTAAAGCCTTTATCTTTCATTGAATAGAAGAGGTTGTAAGGACTTTTGGGATTTTTAACCCTTATCATTGGATTATAAAAATTCTATAATGTTTAAGAGGATGTAACATATTATATACTCCTTTACACCCATCAATTACATGCTCTTTCATAAGACTTTATTGTGTGAAGGTAAAAAAAGTTTTAACATTACAAGAAAAAATTAAAATACTGATGAAACATTATCAACAAAATTTTATTTGTCGATAAAATACCATTATCGACGAATTTTATCGACAGATATCATCTCTCGTTAATTATTGACAGATTTATTGATGGATTTACCGACTGATTTAATGTCATCTATAATTAATATTTACTGATTTTTATAATATAATTAATATTTTCTGATTTATCGATAGATTTATCGACAGATAAATCTATTGATAATTACTGACGAACTCAAAAAATTTGTCGGTAAATTTACATACAACTAATTTACCCACTGATTTTGAGTGTTTTGGAAGAATTTGTCCCGTCAGTAATTATGATTTTTTTTGGTAGTGCAACCATAAACAACAATAATTCTTTAGTACCTTTAATACACCTTCCACCACATAACATGCATCAAATGATAATTTCACGTTGATTGGTCGACAAACTTTGATATTCAAGTTGCATAAGAAGGACATCAACTAGCAACTGAATCCATAAATTTTAAAGACATTAACTCTATCTTTGACTATGTTGATCTGTTATTTATCGTTTTTTTTTTAGTTTTTTTTACTCTATTTATTTATTTCTGTTTTTTTAATTTATTATAATGATTTTAAAATATAATATATATGACTCAGTCTAAAAGAATAAAATAAGGCTGGTTACAAAGGAACTTTGAGAAAATTTTATTTTTGTACATTATTAGGAATTTCCTTTCTCTTATAGTCAAAATAAAGTTATTTTAATTAAATATGAAGTTAACATTTTTTAATAGTGAATTGAAAAAAGAGGTTTATATTGAACAACATCAAAGTTTTTTTTATTAAAGTTCAAGAAGAGAACATTTATAAATAAAGAAAAGTTTTTAGAAATAGAAATAAGTTCCAAGTGTAAGATAGAATGTAATTGACAATCAAAGTCTTTAAGAAGAAAATAATGAATGTACTTGTATATCAATCAACAAAATATGGCTGATATTTTAATTGTTACATGTATATAAATAATTTGTTTTGTATTAGAAACAAATTGAAGTTGATTAAAAATTAAACAAAAAATGAGCGAGAGATACAATATGAACAATTTAAGATTATTGTATCGTTTTATTAGATTAAAAATTTACTGGAAGCATTATGTAAATTTAAACATAAAAGTATTGAACAAGAGTGGAGTAGTTGAAATTAATTTATATTTAAGTTCACTGTTATTATTTTTTGTTTATTTTAAGTCCAATACTTATTTAGATTTAAGTATTTGTCTACCAAATTAATCCTAAAATCAAATAAAACAGTAATAGAATTTAAATTTCATGTTTAAGTTTATTTTTTACCTTTCAAATTTAATATTGATTTTTCTGTAGTTTTATAAAATAATTGTTTTAACTCACTTTTCCAAACGTCTTTATATAAACTAAACATTTTCAAAATGAATAATTAAAAACAAAATAAAGTTGTATTTTTTTATGATAATAATGTAAAGTTAAAGTACCTTAAATAATTCGCAATAGATTTTTATAAAAATATAATCTTTTGTTAAGATTTAAAGTGTGAATTTATTTTTTTGGATTAAGTGTTAAATTAAGTTTTGAATTGAATAGAACTAAAAAATATGAATAATATATATAAAATAAAATTTATAAAATCATTGTTTTATAGTATTGAACTGTAGTGAGTATTTTGATCTGTTATATAATTTGTTTGAGTTATAAATATGAATGAATAATACTTAAAAAAAAAAAACTTACAACCGATGTTTTAGTATTAAAAATTTAAATTGAATCTTAATCTATGGTATAATTCGTTCATGATTCATCATTGTTCAATATTTAATTTGCTTTAGAAAAATTTAATCTCTTTAATCATAATTAAAAAATAAAATTGAAATGATGTAAAGTTTTAAAAGATATATTAAGAATAATTTCCATAATATATTTATTTTGGTTTATCCTTCTAATTGTTGTAATTAATGACTTGCTTTCTTTGTCTAAATGATGATGTGACAATTGGCATGTCATTTTGTCTAAAAACAAAAGCATGCGGCATCTTGATAATATTACATCATATTTATCACGGTATCATTTAATAAAGAATAATAAGAAAAAATTTGTATTATAGAGACAAGAAATAACAAAAAATAGTTGAAGGACCAAACGATAAAACATGTTACAAGAACCAGAGATAATGAAACCTTTATTTAAATAAACAGATTTTTGAAATTCAAATTTTTATAAATTAAAAAATATTAAGTTAAATCAAATTGAAACTTTTAAAAATAGAATACACTAAACTAGTCTCTACAAATTCACGAATGTCTGCGGAAGTTATATATTGGATAATATTGACTACCAACATAGGTAAAATATTATACATATGAAATTATTTCATATAATGACAATTTTTTTAAAATAATATGCAGCAAAAACGTGTTTAAATAATAGAATGAGTTCAACAAAAAGTGGTTCAACATGTAATTATTGCAATAGACTAAATTAAACTCTGAAAATATAAAAGATAAATAATTAAATGTACTATAAAAAAGAATGTAATTAAATGTAAGCATAGAATTTGAATAAATAAAAGAAAACAATTAAGCAAAAGTCAAACATGATTATTTAATCTAGTTGACAAATAACAATACTAAAACCGCGTTTATGATCAGACTCTTAAATGGATTTCATTTTAAAGAAAATAAAATGCTTTTAATTAAGATTCGAAGAGCATATTCCACTAATGAGGATAATTAGGTATTTACATGCATTTAGGATTTAGGTTGGTTGTAACATGTATTATATCAGTAGCTGCCCATAGTTTCTAAAGTTTATAAAGGTTGGTGGACTCTTAAAGTGTATCTTTTAATTTCATTTATTTGTAGCTGTTAAAAAAAAAAATCCATTCAGGGTGTTTTTCTTTTAAAAAAATTTCAAATTTTAGATTTTGCTGGTTTCAAAGCTACCAGTTTTCTTAATTAATTTCAATAGTTTTCATCTAGGTACTTTTGAAAAATACCCAAATACTAATTATTAAAGCTAACACCTTTCCCTTAAGAACAAAAAATATGTATTTAAAAAGTTAGGTTCTATCTTATAAGTATTAATAAAATTATTAATTATTATCCTTTCATTCATTTATGTAAGAACTAATTCAATTCAAAATTAATTATTGGGTATTATTTATCATAAAGAAATGATAGTTGAAGTTGCACATTGACATATATAAAAGTAAAAATGATATTAATTATATTTTTTAATTTGTATGTTAGCCTCTTTAATGAACACGTAAAATAACTTTACTATCAACTCGCACAACTCATATATTCCCTTTTTCTTCCACAAGTGGTAAGTCATTTAAGCAATATTTTATTGTAAAATCTCTCTAATTATTCAATGTACTCGAAATTAATTACCAAGTTTTATGCAAATACACCAACTCATATGACTCTAATTTGGTATTGAAAAATACTTTCCCTGTATTCAATCTAGTTACCTCTTGAATTTTTCTATATAAACAGCAACATCATGAATGGGAAAGATACACAGAAATAACATATTCAGAACTCTCTTCTTGTTCTTTTCTGATCACTGTCATGGCTAGAAAGAAGGTCGACCTTACCTTCATAACCAAAACCTCAAAGAGGAAGGCCACCTTCAAGAAAAGGAAAAATGGTTCAAAAAGATGTTTCTTTTCTTTCATTTCAACCATGCTTTATGATTAGCCTTGTGTGATGCATGTTTTCCTTTTGATAAAATCTACTTTTCTAACCATTTGTTTCTCTTATATATCTATGTTTCTCCACAGGTTTGATCAAAAAGATGGGTGAAATCAGCATCCTTTGTGGGATCCAAGCCTGTGCTGTGATCTACTCCCCAGATGAGCCTGATCAGCCAGAGCTTTGGCCATCTGAGGAAGGAGTTGAAAGTGCTATCTCCAGGTTCAGGAGCGTGTCTGAACTGGAGCAAAGCAAGAAAATGTTCTGCCAAGAAAGCTTCCTGAGGCAAAGAATCGTGAAGGTGCAAGAGCAGCTGAAGAAGGTGAGGAATGAGAACAGGAAGAAGGAGATTGGCCATCTCATTTCCCAGTACATCACTGTTGGGAACAACCTTGAGAATGCCAACATCATTGACCTCAATGATATCTCCTTCTTGGCTGATCAATGCTTGGAGGACATCACCAAGAAGATCAATGCTCGCAAAGCCCAGATGCAGACACCAGTTGCTGAGAATGTAGGAGAAGCTGTGATTCATCATGTTGAACCAGCACAAATGATGAACCATCTGCAAGGGCCTTACACCACCAATCTTGAGGCCATGCAAAACATGAATTGGTCTGCTGATCTCATCAGTGCTGGTGCTGCTGCCAATGAGATGTTAGCATTGGATGATGTTAATGTCCAAAGTGGTTGGCTTAACCAGTATATCCCTTGAAGAAAGTGATGGATCCTTTGGCAAGTTTCTAGGGTTTCTCTTGTTTGAACTGTTCAGTGTTTGGTTATCATTTCAATAATTCTAGACTTTTTTTAGCTTTGTCTTTAAGAACTCAATAATGTATCAGTTATGCAGAAGTTCTCAGCAGTAATTGTACTTTGAAGGATTATAATGTTCACATCTATGTGTTTAGTTTACATGTTTAATAACGCGTTTTTTTATTTAATTTTGCTGATTTCTTTAAATTAATTAAAATCTGTTCAACATCCTTCAATCGGATCACACTTGCTCAGGATCAAAAACAACTGGGAAATTATGAGATTGTATCGTTGTGAATCTTATGATATTTGGAATGTTACGTTTGGATGAAATTCTCTGTGCACACAAGCATCATATATTGGGAATTCTACGCTTAATTCGTGATTAGGCTTGTTCTAAATAGTTTATAGTTTTGTCTTTGATCTGTTACATGGTCTTGTATGTGATGGTTTGAAGCACAGATTTAGGGTTTTGTAAGTTTTATTTGTAGGATAGTGCAGGGATCTTTTTGTACACAACATCTTACAATCTTTGTTGCTTGTGTAAGGGTTGAAATATTATATTTGTGCTTTTATTTAATTAATTTTTTTTCTAACAAAAAAAATATATAGACTGAAGATCAAATACTTTGACCACCATGAGTCACAACTAAAATTGTTGGTTTTAATTTAATTTAATAAATGCCAAATGAATACTAAAACATAAACATATTGCATAAATTAATTATCGAGAAAAAGAAAAGAAAAGAAAAATACCTAAGTCCCATACAAATGTACAAAGGCGTGTAAAACCTTTAATACTCACCAGAATACTTTTATGATACTTTTCAACCAAATAGTCACTTGTTAGGGTTTCTATTATTCTTTATTTAGTCAATCAATATCTTATTAAACTTGCATGAATTTTTCGTTAGTTGTATAACAGGTTCACTGTATCATGTCACTGAGTCTATTGTGAATAATTAATATAACTATAACAAGCATAACATGGTCCATCTAATATCGCAACAATGAACTATTGCAATTTTTTTTACTACAACTTAACTTGACTAAACCATAAGATATATAATAATTTTTATTAGTATTTTAATGCCATATATTAAAAATGGATAAGTAGCATGAAAATTACATATAACAAAATTATGTGAATCATGTTTATTTCTAACTTGTCTAAACTTTATTTTGACAAAGAGCAATACAAAATTCAACATAAAAATATAATAAGCTTAAAATAAAATGATAAAGATCGATTTCTTTATAAAAAATTCCATTAGTATAAACATTTGAAGTAAATAGTATATAAAATATAAATGAGACTTACTAAATTATGATAATATAAGGAAGTACGTTTATACAAGCACATTGCTTGTGTATTTATTAAGTGAATTATATTTATTAAGTGTTCATATATTTACTAAGTGAATCAAACAATATGAGATCAGTGAATATATAGACATTTGAGAGAAAACTTTTTGAACATTACTTTTTATTATTGGATTTGTATCTTGAACAATAATATGTATGAAGACTTGATATAAACTCTTTAAATTCAGGATAAACTGATCTTAAAACTCTCAAGTCGATACACAAGTTAATGAGTATGAAATCAAATGTATTTTTATCTGACTTATATCCAACCATCACAATTTTATTAAACTAAAATTATTTGAAGAAATTAACTATTTTTTTTTGTTATTTTCACTTTAAGAATTTCTACTTTTGTGAATTTATATATTGTCGAGTCATTTATGTAGTTTAATCTTATTTAGTTCTAATGTAATATCAACAACTTTATTATTGTAATCATTTGTAATCATTTGTTATTTTTTATTAATGTCACAGATATTAAATTATTGTTATATTGAGAGTATTATGTTATGCATATATATATATATATATATATATATATATATATATATATATATATATATATATATATATACATATATATATATATCATTAATGGAGTTTTTTTCATATTGTTTTCAAACTGATAAAACAAAGTTAAACTTAGTGGCAAGTTTAAAAAAAATTCATAAGTTTATATAAACTTTCAAGTTGGATAACCTTATTCAAGAGTATTTAACATAACAAACAAAATATCAAAGAGGTTAAGAAATTCATTTGTCAAAATATATGGTCCAGACATTAAAGACAACTAAATAGTCATTCAAATTTTTTTATTATGTGATCGTGTTTGCATCTCATTATAACTAACAATAAACATGTAAAGATTAATAACCAAAGCAAACAAACTTCGAATGTTAATAAAAACCAACTTTATTAATTATAAATAAATTAATAAAATTTAAAATTTATCCAAACTAAAAATAGTTATTAAGTGATGCCTAAAAGATGATATAACACAAGTTTTGAATAAAGCCAAATAAAATTCAGGCTTTAATTACAACATAAAAATTCCAATTTCCTCTGTTAGAAATTCTTTAATCATCATCCGTAATGATAAATCTTTCATCATTACTTCACCATCAACTTCGAAGACAATCATGTATGGTACTTATGTGAGTAGTAACGCTACTCATCAAATACTTCTAGGTAAGAAAGATAAATTAATTTTAAAACTAACTAAAGCAAAAAAGTTTATTTTTTTTATGCTAAGTGACATATTTGGGATAGTCTTTCTTTATAGATCTTGACTTCTTGTAAAAGTAGTAAGTAAAACAATAAACTTTTATTTGTTTATTTTTTTTAGAAAAGTCTTCTGTAACGTCCTTAAGTATATTTTCTTTTTCTTATTATGAGATGTCAAAGTCAAGTAGACATTTTCACACATATCTCTTTACATTCTTTCTTCCTCTTGTACATATATAGTAAAATATTAGCTCATTAAGGAAGATTTTGTCATTTTAGGTATTAAAACTCATTTTTGAATTAGTGAAAATGTGTTGAAAGTAAGATCAAATTAAATATGAGTAGATATTCACTGAGCCTAACTTAACTAACTTAAAGTTTTAATACGAGATTAGAGATTTCCATAATGTACTTTCTTATATTGATTTTTTCCCTTATATATACTTCATAAAAATGAGATAAGTCAAAAGGTTACTCATCTCAATCTTTTCACATTTTGGGAAAGTATTAATAATTTCCTTAAGATGCTTCTTTGTAGTTTTACTCCCATAAATAGATTTCGAAATTCCTTTATAATAGACCATTTCCTAATGAGCAGATGATTGAATCGATCCCACTTTTCAACTTTTTTTCTCGTTTGAGGTTTCTAAGTGGTATTGGAATTGTGCATGCTGTGGGTCCAACCCCACCTTTGTGGGTCAAAGTTAAAGCCACTTTCTTTGGTAGTGGGAAACATTGTGGAGAAAATTGTGGAGCAAATTATGGAGCAAAATGTGGAGCAAATTGTGCTTACATTATTGGACATTCCATGCCTATAAATTAAAGGCTCCATGCTTTGGTTCTACACACCAAGAAGAGAGCAACCAAGAAGAAGT
>Ga0209489_108537_pt1 | contig 13845 bp, 9 predicted proteins | sample SiratrowhiteBW_FD_187527 | JGI IMG/M metagenome (GOLD analysis project Ga0209489, IMG submission 187527) | Root nodule microbial communities of legume samples collected from California, USA - Siratro white BW (SPAdes) (version 2) | ecosystem: Host-associated > Plants > Roots > Nodule | place: USA... | reverse complement strand
TATATATATATATATATATATTAGATTTCTCATTCTGACTGGAAAGCATTATTTGAAATTGGAACTAAACGTTCAACTCATTACATATATACGTTCAGGGATGAAGTATAATGTAACGACTGTTCATTGCAAATGTTCTTAATGCTGATTAAATTAATCTAGTAACTAGGAATAGAGCTAGGTATTTTAATTTATGAATTTCAATGCTAGAGGAATCAGGTTGAAAAGGCTTTGATTTGCAAAGAGAGGTAATTTAATGAGATGACATGATTACTTAATTAAGATTGCATGAGAAGGAGAGAGTTACAATTCAATCCTGAGGCTTTTAATCATCTTTAATTCATTTACTTTACATTTGGTTGTTGTTAGATTTTAAGCATTGCATCACAAAATCAAATCAATCTTTATTAATTGTTTTGCTCACAATGGCATGATACATATTCAATATTCAATTATATAATTCGTTCCTGAGGATACGATACTGGACTTATTGTCTATATTACTTGCGAAATCAATATACTTGCTGATAAATTGGTTATCAATACTATAATATTCATGTTTAGTTTCATTATTTTTATTCTTATAACTATAACAAATTTTCTATGTTATAACTATAACAAATTTCCTATGTTCTTAGGATTACCGGTGTATTAAAATGGGAATGAAAGGAAGAAAAGATTAGATAGTTGTGGGTTCTAATCCCTTGTCTATAAAAAAATTAACGTATTAACATTATAAAAGAAATAATTGAAATTTAGGATTAATTTATCTATTTTTAATCATTTTTTATTTAATTATATATAGCCACATTCTCTTGTTAAATTCTAAAAGTGGGAATTGTTACGAGTACTTATTAATGATAATATGTTAAAAGGAAATTCTATGTTTAACTTTTAATTCTACAGTTAAGAGAAGAACGAGTGAAAATATGAAATAGGATGAGTGAAGTGGTAATGAGAAATATATAAAAAAAATGTTATATAAATAAGATTTCGTTTTTTATAAATTGTATATTATCATGAAATACTATAAGAATATAATTTCATTTTTTTATAAATTAAAAAAAAAGTGTTATAGAATGATTCAATTTATACCGGTGTTAATAGATCTAGAAGCTTGGAAAACAAAAGAGAAATACATATGGCGTGATGCATTCGAGTATAAATAAACTCATATACCAGAATTTCCTTTAATACCCCAAAAATATTAAAGTTCTTATTTTTTTTTCTTTTTATCTGAAATCATTTTTGAAATGAACAATTCAAAATTTTTCTACACTGTGTAATCTAAAATTTAGAAATATATATTAGAGTACAGAGTCTAGAACAATAATTTATATATATAAGTCAACTTTACCTTTAGATTTTGTAATTTGAAAGTTTTTTTTAGAAAACGAAAATGTTTCTATGCACTTTTGTAACAAACTTTCAGATAGATTTATCTTGAAGTAGAACTCCATGATATTTCTTTCATAAGTGCATGACATAACATAAGAGCAGAAAAAAAGTAACGGCAGCAAGAGACAGTTTTGTCTTTTTCACATCCCATGGAGATAGAGGACTAAACGATGAGGGTGTAAAACGAAATAGCCCAAACAGTTATATAGAACGATTATTATACAAGGAAGCCCAGTTATGTTGGGCCATCACACACTCTAATGGGCCTTTATTAAAACTGTAACAGTAACTAAGGAAATAAGAAATTTGTATTGAAGTGATATTGGAGTACTAGTTTGGTATGTCCAACCAAACATGGGAATTGGCATATTCTAACTCCACTTGATTATATTTTATGGGTTGGATAAGAGATGTATGAATTCAAATCTATTAAACCACCATCGATCATAAAAAGACTATTTGTTTAACAATTTACTATAAAAAATAATTTTATAATTTATCAAATAAGTATTTTTTATATGTTATCCCATTATTGTTAAAAGATATTAGATATGTGTATTTAAAATATTTGTTTTCATAATAAACTAATTAATTTATTTTTAAATTACTTATTGCAATGATCAAGATCGACCAAAACTTGTGAGGTGCTAAATAGAAAAACGTAATCTCAATCTAACATAACCCAATTAAATTTACTTTTAGATTTAGCATAAAAGTAGACTAACTAAAGCTAAGTTGGAGCCTTATACCCTGACTATAAACGTCAATGGGTTGTAACTTGTAAGTGTTCATGAAAACTTTTAATTCTTTTTGGGTATGTTAGTGTGTACTAGAAGACTCTGTTGCGGGTTGGAGTTAGTTGAACACACCTTGTACTACAGTTTCATCCCTGTTACCGCTAATAAAATTTCTTTTGCTTAAAAGCAAAATAGGAAAGAAATAGGAGTTGCTGTGTAATTGATTAGTGAAATAGAAACTCTTAAGAAACAAAGTGAAAATTATCTTTTAGGCTTTGTTTGGTTGGGGGAGTGGATTTGAGAAGATAGATTTGAAGGGATTTGAGTGGATTGTGTAGGGATGAAAAGGTTGTTTGGATTAAGGGATGGATGGTAAGATTTGGAGGAATTTGAGGAGATGGATTATGAAAGTTTGGGGATGATTTGATAGATGTTATAGATTTGTTTTTATTTTTTTAATTGATATATTTCTGAAAATACTAATTAATCCTTGTGAAATAAGATGGTAAAAAATTAAAATGAATTGGATTAAATTGATTTTAATATAAAAAACATTACTAAAATTATTTAAAACATATCTTCTAAATTATTTAAAATTAAACATAAATCCTAAATAATGCAATAAAATCACAAATTTATTATTCTATTAAAATATATAATTTAGTCTAAATTATAATTAACTGAAATCTGTAAAAAAAATTTCTTACAATCTAAACTACTTTTTTTTATTGAAATTTACTGTTGTTTTTGTAATTATAAATTATTTTTACATTTTACTTAAATTGAAACTTTTAAAGTTATTAGTCTAAATTAAAATAGTTTGCGATGTTTTTTAAATTTACTTTTTTATTAATTCTCTTACTTAAAAAGTTAAATGTTTTTTTTACTATGTTTTGAAGAGATTAAATACAAATTTTTTGAATACTTATTTTATTTCTATAAAAATATTAATAAGTTATAATAAAAAATATATAAACAGTCTACTTAAATTGACTAAAATAAATGAAAGATATATTTAAATTTAAAATAAAGAATATTAATAGATAACATTTAATTAAAAGTAATTATTCAAAATTAAATACTCTTATCAACATATACATGATACCATTAAATGTTATAGATGTTTACAAAGGTATTTCGTAATTTCCACCTCATTTATGAGGGCTATTTTGTAATTTCAAGTTTCATCCCTTCAAATCTCTTCAGGTTAGAGAAGATGTCATCCTGCAAATCCATTCTTATCTATCCTCTCAAATTAGGTCAACCAAACTGCCTTCATCCCCTCAAATCCATCCTCTTGAATAGTTAATATTCTCAAATCAGTTCAACAAAACAGACACTTAATGTGAGAAGATATCTTTAAGAAAGAGAATGTAAAGAGAGATTAAAGAGGTATCTTTGGTAAAAAGAATGTAAATAGAGATCATGCATATTCAATTTAAATAAATCATAAATGAAATGAATTGGTGATCTTCTGTTTAATTCAAATCCTACGGCACAGAAATGGAGGATCCAACAATCCACTGTAATAATAATAAATTATTATTGTTAGTATAACTTGTTATTATTATTAAAAACAATTTCAAGTATATATCAAATATTATAAAAAAAATTTAGAAGAAAATTAAATATCTAAATTTTAATATACAGTGGGATACTCATCTTTAAAATAATAGTAATTAATATTCAGTACTGGTAAAAAATATATAGATAGTGGCCAGAATAGAAATGTTTTTTGAAATTTATATGATTAGATTGATTAGCAGTAGATATAATACAAAGAAAGTTATTTTAGATTTAAAAGTGACATAGTAAAATACATTTTAAATATGCGAGGGTCACAATACAACTTCTCCAATATCTTACATCCAATATAATTTTTGTAAAATTAAACTATCATTTATCATTATTTCTCAATCTGTTTATCTTGATATTCCTAACTAAACTTGCATAATCTAAAAATTTTGAAACTGATTTTAAATTTTTGAGTGAAAGTTGAGGTTTCATATTTACATTTTGTGATTCTTATATGGTGAGGTTGTGATGTCCATCTACCCAATTAGTTTTAGAGGATGCGGACTAATGTGAATGAGAGAACACACTTTTTTAGAAATATGAGCCCCAATTATTGTCTAAGTGTAGGTACAATGAGCCTAGCCATAAAATATTCAAATAGACCAAACCAGATATATGATTGATGAAGCCATGTTTTTGTCCCATTATAAATATATGTTTGGATGCAAAGTAAAGCCCAGTAACAAGTTTTTTTTAAAAAGCGCCATTCCTTTTTTATATTATTAAAATGGATAAATTTTTTAAAATTTTAAATTTAAACAATTCATGTTTAGAAGCACTATTTTTGTAAAAATTAGGATTTCAACCACGAATTTCACTCAAATCATTCGCATTGCATTAAAATCGTGTTTCTAAACACAATTTTTCTTTTTAATAAAATTGTGTTTTTCCATTTTTTTAAAATTTCTTTTATTGTGTTTCCAAGTACGTTTTTAGTTTTTTTTTTTTTTCCTTCAAAAATGCTTCATAACACTTCTTTGCTATTTTAAATTACATTTTTTCTGAATTTTAACATACTCAGACATAATAGCTGTCGAAAGCCTCTCCAATGCCAAATGCAAGCTAGAAGGGAAAAAATAAAGGGTGATTATAACAGTTTTAGCATCTTTTGCCAAAGGAAAGACTACAATTATGACTATATGCATAAGGGTCGTCTTATAGAAGTAGAAACATTTGATGGCAAAGTACAAAGCTTATAATGGGTTTTAGTGTAGAATAAATATAGTTCTAAACCCCTATTCAAAAATAACATTCATATTATACTTGCTTTTTTAATAAAATAATATTATTTTCAGTTGTAAAATGAATATAAATTCTCATTAAACTATCATCGTATCATTGCTATTTAATGTTATATATACAATCAAGCAATTTAATTATAAAAGATATGTATTTATAAGATAAAATCAATTTACATTATATAAATTAGATATTTTTTTTATAAGTTGATTTTATAAATATAAATTAGATTTATTAACTGAATCGTTATAAAATTACTTATTAATATTTAATTTTAAATAATATATAAATATTTCAATATGATAGAAATATTTTAAAAACTTTACATCAACTAAAAATAAAATTAATTTACTGGATAAAAATTAAAATCAATTTTTATAACTAGTTTATTATGTAATTTATTATGATGAGTGAAAATTAAATTAACTTCTTAATTATAAAAAAACATTAAAATCAATAAAAAATCATTGGAGTAAGTACAGTTGATTTGAAATGGTACCAATGTGTCTGGTGAGCATCAAATGCATTAAACACATGCAAGAGTTGCTTACCAAAAAAGAATAACACCACTTTCATAATAACATAACTACTATCACAAAGAAATTCTCGGAATATTTATGTTATAGAGAAGACAAAGTGCCCCACTTCATCAAACTTAATTATTGTTTGACTTGACTGTATATAAAATAAAACAGAATTTCATATTAGTCTACAAATCAGCAACTTTAGCTTTTGTCCATTTGCATTTTTATTGGAGTATATATTCTTTTATATATGGGATACTGTTAATTTGTTGCGTTGCACAGATTCATGCACCAGTAACATAAAGAAGGTTAATTGAATTCTTCATTAATTAGCAGTGGTAAATACTATTATTTTATCCTAACCTGTAATTACTAGCATTTATTTTTCAGTTAATCCACTATCAGATTTGCTTCAACTTAAATGGCACTCCGAAAGTGACGTAATTAAACATTAGTTTCTTCTGCAGAAAAAAATTTAGCAGATTTCAAATCTACGTATCACCTGGTTTATTTAAAATAAAAAAAATTATTTTTATGAGTAGGAATTGAATAGATGAATTTTACGATAACTCTCCATCAATCCCTTAACATTTATTTATTTATTTTTGTATTATAAGTTAAAAAAAAATCATCTTTATATATAAGTTAAAAAATCATCTTTTTTTAATTAAATATCTACTCTTATAATTGTCCAGAAATTATCTAAGCCAACTCAAAATTACAATTTTTTATTCATTTCGTTTAATCTACCATCTTTATCTTTATCTACAATAACTTGAGTTACGTTAAATTTTTAAACAGAAATTATCAACAGGAAAAGTTAAAAAGAAAATCATGTACTACAATTTAAACCATTCATCATCATATAATTAATATTTGTAAATATACTTATTTATTATATATTTTGATTACTTATAATCCATGTATCATATGAAATATAAAGGACAAAATATGTATTTTTGAAAGAACGGACTAAGCCCTAAATGTTAGAGTATGAATAAAATAAGTTATTTATTATGTATATACAATATTATTTTATCAAATAATATTGGATATGTGAAATAAGATATCTTAATCTTGTAGAAGTTTTGAATTTTAAATTACAAAATGTAATAATAAAAATATTATTAAATAGAAAGTTTGTTATGAATACAAAAATTAAATTTATCTATTTTTAATATTATTCATTATATTTTTAAATATACTAATATATAGTAATTTAAGTCCATAATTTACAAAATAAGATTCTCGCGTTTCTTTAGTAACTCAACTCTCTCCATCAGAGTGCTTGGTGAATAGGAAAAATAAGTAGGTAAGACAAAATAGATAAGTAAAGTGAAAATAAATATCAAGTAATATGAAAATTAAACGTGTTTAATTGAAAAACAAAACAAAAGAGAGATCAACAAAAATATATGAGAAGTAAAATTGAGTCTCTCCATTTGTTAACATTATATATTTCCTTCTATTCCATCTGACATACAGATATATTCTTCTTCTCCTCTCTGTAAAGTCATACTCAGGGTTAGACATTTATATATTATATTTTTCACTTTACTTGGATTTCAGGTTATCTTCTATATTAATTTTGGATTATTTAATGCGAAGGTGTCTAAATAGTACTTTAACTATGTCAAATGGATATGTTTGGCGACATAATAGTCATCGGACATGTATTTGACACTTGTCAAATGACTGCTTGATGGCATGATAATCATATGACGTTTTTTGTGATAGAACATATTTTTAAAATATTAAAATAAGAATGTAACACATTTATACATATTGAAAACAAAAACAAATATGTTATAAGACAAAAATAAAAAATATTAACTGCATGGATTGCATGGCATCATCAATTAATTTAGTTTTCATTAAAAAAAATGAAATTACAGGAGTTGACTTTCATCGACTCAATCAATTCCAGACTATAGTCATATTTTAAAGAGAAAATTATTTGAAAAATTTAAAAATAATTAGTAAGAACCATAACTCATTTTTTAAATTTAAATTTATTTTAAGGATAAAACTTAAGAATTTAATGTAATGTGTCCTTTTATATATATATTATTTGATGTTTTAAAATTAAGTACGTGACTATGTAGATATGTTATTGTTATTTTTTTTATTTGTTTTTGTTTTAAATTATTAAAATATTTTTAATTTATTAGGTTATTTAAATAATTTTCATTTTTCTTTTTAATATTTAATTTGATTTAATTTGTATAACTATTGTCTTGTTTCACAATTTTTCATTATTTTTTAATCGTACAATTTATTTGATATCTATCAAGTTCATTAAGTCCTTAAGGTATTTTTTCTTTTAGTATAATTTTTATTATACTTTTTCTTTTGTAATTTCATTCAAATAATATATTACATTTAAAGAAATACAACCATCAATTTCATTGAATTAATCATTTTTAAGACATACATTTCATCATTTTATACTCCTCTTTAATATTTTATTTATTTATTATGTTTTGTCACGTGAGAATGTCTAACTTTTAATTTTGAATGTTCAATCATGTAAATCATTAGTTTATTAGTAATTTAGACAAGTTTATATTCTATTTTTTATTTGTTTTATAGTTTCGTTTCATTATTCATTCTTTCATAACATAATATTTCATTTTTTTCTTAAGTATTTGACTCGTTTGATATCGAGTAAGTTTACTCATCCTCAATCTAATTTTTTCTTTTAAACATTTACAAGAAATAATAAATATTTTTGTTGTCACAAAATTTCAATTATGTGTGATAATTTACTTTTTCTTATAATTACTCTACTATAAGATTTGTACAATTTTTTTCTTGATGTTTTGAAATTGAATAAAATAAAATGTCTTTCTTTGTTGTGGTTCTTATTTTGTTAAAAGGCTATTTAATTAAAATTTGAGACAATACTATGACGGGTACAAACTCAAGTACACATATATCTATTATCTAATGGGATGGACAATAGTAGAAAAACCACATTCTACATAAGGATAAAACGATGATTAAAATGACACTACGTTAAACAAAAATGCGGTGACATTTTTGAAATTAAGTGGAACTATACGCGCATAATAACCGTCGTAATATTCCCCTTGAGGGACACATGTTCAATTTTTAAATTAAAATGCTTAATTAAGAGGGATACTACAACGATTATTATGCACAATATCTCTTTGAGGGAGTGCTTAGATTTCAATTTTTATTTTAAAATGAGGAGATATTACTGCGGTTGCATTTCTGAACCGTCGTAGTATCCCACCTATTACGGCAATTCAGAGATCCAATCGTCGTAGTATCTCTTTATGTTTAAAAATTGGCTTTAGGGTTTAAAGGGGATACTACGACAGTTGGATCTCTGAACCGCCGTAGTAGGTGGGATACTACAGCGGTTCAGAGATGCAACCGTCGTAGTATCTATTGTTTTAAGCTTTGTCACAGTTTTTCTTTCAAGCTTTCACTATACATTCTCTGTCGCGTTGTCACCCTTTCTCCTTCGCGCCTTGTCGTCGTCGTTCCTCACCCCATTTTACTCCCAAACTTTGATTCACTCCTTACATTTTCTCAATGGCATTCATTCTTGCTTTGGTACCATTTGCATTTTCGTTTCATTTGCATCTTCATTTCACTCTTCATTTTCGTCATTGTCATTGGTTCCATTTTGTTGGATTTTGTTGTTTGCATTTTGTAGTGTTTATTTTTGCTCTGTCGCGTTCGTCTTGAGTTGGTGTCGTTTTCGTCTTGCATTGGTGTTGTTTGGTTTCAATCTTTGTGTTTGGTAGGTTCCATTTTTACTCTTGATCATTTGCTATACTGTGATTGTGGTTTTGGTGATTTCTTTTTGGTTCATTTGCATTTTTTTCATTTCAACTTCTTCCTGCGCGTCACCTTCGTCTACCAGAGGTATGTTTTCTACATTTTTGAAATGTTTGGACTGTTCACTATAAGCTTGTAGTTTTTTCTGTATTGAAATGGTTGTTATGTATGCTTGGATGTATATGTTTAGCGCGTGTTGGTATTGAGTCAGGGGATGTTCGATCCCTGACAATTTTTTCCTGATATATATCTTCATGAAAATGTGTTGGTATTGAGTCAGGCGATGTTCGATCCCCGACAAATTTTGTCTGATATATATGTTCATGAAAGCATGTTGGTATTAAGTGCGGAGATGTTTGATCCCCGAGAATTTGTGTATTGTTTGATATTTATGTTCATGATGGCATGTTGGTATTGAGTCCGGAGATGTTCAATCCCCGAACAATTTTTTATTTAATTTATGCCTTGTATAATATGTATGAAATTTTTTTTACTATACTTAGTCATGGATTGAAGTTGGATAAATGCAAGTCGAATCGGTGATGTGTATGAGAAAGGTGTTGAAGAGTTTTTACAATTTGCTAAGCGAAATGGAGAAAGAGTAAATAACAAATATTATTATTTGTGTGTGAATTGTTTGAATGAGAAAAGACTAGATATTGAGTTGATACGAGAGCATGTTCTTTGTGATAGTTTCTGAAGAGCTATACAACATGGACTTGGCATGGTGAAGTTATGGACCTACCATATATATCTACAACTAAATGTCAATATTCTAATTTATATTCTGAGGATTGCATGGAAGACATGATTCGTGATATTGGAGAAGATAGTTTCCACCAAGCACATATGTATGATTCAATCACAAAATTGTATCCCAATTGTTCAAGGTTTTCCCGTTATTCAACAGTATTGTGATTATTTAATATCAAGGCAAGAAATGGGTGGACTGATAAAAGTTTGACTGAATTGCTGAAATTGTTGCATGAAATACTTTCAGAAGGTAATACATTGTCAACCAGTCACTATGAGGCCAAGAAGATATTGTGTCCAATGGGTATGGAGTACCGAAAAATACATGTTTGTCCCAATGATTGTATATTGTATAGAAAAGAGTTTGAAGGATTGCATAAGCGTCCTAGATGCGGGGTATCAAGATACAAAGTAAAGGATGATGACGGTGATGAATATGACATGAAAAATGGTCCTCCTGCAAAAGTATTGTGGTATCTTCCAATCATACCACGATTAAGATGTTTTTTTGGCAATGTTAAGGATGCAAAGAACTTGACATGGCATGCAAATGGAAGAAAATATGATGGGTTGTTACGACATACTGTTGATTCTCCACAATGGAAAAAACTCGATTGTTTGTATCCTGAGTTTGGAAGTGATCCAAGAAATCTTAGACTTGGTCTTGCAACAAGTGGAATAAATTCATACGGTAATCTAACTAGCAAACATAATATATGATGTTATCTATGATGATATCAGGACCAAGGCAACCCGGAAATGACATAGATGTTTATCTAAGTCCTTTGATAGAAGACTTGAGGTTGTTATGGGATGAAGGTGTTGAGGTTTTTGGTGCATATGAAAAGGTCAAGTTCAATTTGCGAGCATTGTTATTTTGTACTATTAATGATTTTCTAGCATATGAAGATCTGAGTGGTTATAGTGTCAAAAGACATCACACTTGCCCAATATGTGAAGAGAACACAAGTTACCATCAACTAAAATATGGGAGGAAGACGTCTTACATTGGGCATCGAAGATTTTTGAAATGTAATCACCCTTATCGCATGTTGAAAAAAGCTTTTAATGGTTGTTAGAAAGACAAAGTTGCACCTCCACCCTTAACTTGTGAGGAAGTATATAATCGAGTGTTACGTCGAAGTCACTTTTGGGAAAAACCCTCAAGAATAGTGGTGTGAAAAATATATGGAAGAAGAAATCGATATTCTTTGAACTTCCATATTGATCAAAGTAAGATGTTAGACATTGCATAGATGTAATGCAAGTGAAAAAGAATGTTTGTCATAGTATAATTGGAACATTTCTAAACATTAAAGGAAAGACAAATGATGGAATAAATGCTCGTAAAGATCTGGTTGAAATGGGTGTTCGGTTGGAGTTACAAGCACAACCTTATGTAAACGAACGTACTTGCCACCAACATGTCATACTTTGTCAAAATATGAAAAGATCAATTTCTGTTAGTGTTTGTGAGGAGTTAAAGTACCACAAGGATACTCTTCAAATATCAAAAGTCTCGTCTCAATGGAACATTTGAAACTTATGGGCTTAAAATCACATGATTGTAATGTTCTGATGCAAGACCTTCTCCCAGTGGCTATTTGTGGAATTCTACCAAAAAATGTTAGACAAGTCATCAATCGTCTTTACCTATTCTTTAATGCTATTTGTAGGAAAGTAATTGATCCTACTAAGTTGGATGAATTAGAAAATGAGGTTATCATTATCTTGTGCAACTAGAGATGTATTTTTCTCCTTCTTTTTGTATATCATGGTCCATTTAATTGTTCATCTAGTGAGAGAAATTAGACTATGTGGTCCTGTGTTTTTACGATGGATGTACCCAATTCTGCGATGCATGAAGATATTCAAAAGGTATGTGAAAAATCCATATCGACCTGAAGCATCTATTGTTGAGAGATACATTGCCAAGGAAGCAATAGAGTTTTATGTCAAAAATAGATGTTATAGGCGTCCCAAGGTCTCGGTATGAAGGAAGGTATGAAGGAAAAGGCACACAAGGTGTAAGGGTAGTTTGAAAAAATCAACAATAGGTACTCCAAGCACACTTGTATATTTTGAACAATACTAATGATGTTCTTCCTTACTTAGATGAACACAAAATGTAGTTGAAGTCAATAAACCCACACGCAAATGATAAGTGGTTGTTGAATGAACATAACAAGACATTTTTGAAATGGTTTAAAGAGAAAATTGGTGAAAAGGATTGTGATGTTGATGAGTTGAAATGGTTAGCACGAAAACCATAGTCCGCATCGATATCACTGACTCTTGGAACCAGGTATGAAAGTGTTCAAATTGGATAAAATTATAATGAGTTTCATATGATGATGACTAATAACATTATCTTCTTATTTCAACTTTTTTCAGATCCAGAGCCACTGGACAATAACTCCATACAAGAAATTCGAAAAGAATGGACAACGTACTTCATTTCAATCAGAATTAAATACTCATAGTAACTTGTAGTGTAACATAACGTATAATATAATGTAAAATGTATGACTTGTAGATGTAAACTAATTTATTGTATGCTTGGTATAATGTATACTTTTAGGACTTGTATATGTAAATTAATTTCTTGTAATATTTGTATAATGTATACTTTTGGGACTTATTATGTAATCTACTTGGAGATTTGTGGCTTATGAGTATATACAGGTTTGGGCTGCGGCGAATAGCTGCTACGTTTTTTTTAAAAAAGTGCATATACTACAATGATTAAGGTCAAAATCGTTGTAGTAAATGTTGATATTACGACACAACCGCCGTAATAGCTACTCCCTAGGCTAAAATAACTTTGTTTGGACATTTTGATGGATTTTTTATGGCGGTTTTTCAAGAACCACAGTTGTATCACATATGTACTATGACGTTATACAACCGTCATAGTATGTCAAATACTTTCTATGACGGTTCTAGAACCGACGTTGTATGTCTTCTAGAACCGTTGTAAATTGTGAATGTTCTACCAATGGGGATGAAACACAATTTTTTTTATCCAGAATAAGGACAAACATGAGAATGAACTTTCATTCATGGATAGGTAATCAAACCCCACCTACCCCTTCTCATTATCCTTCCCAAACATACATGCATCACTACATATATATTTATATAACAATGAAACATAAAGTTCCACATAAGAATATATGCAGTTTAGAAAAAATAAAATATTTAACAAATTATGTGTATCTTCACTTCTACCACTTGGAAGGGTGTTTTAGTTTAAAAATGAAGCATCCGTGACATGATATATAACATAAACATATATCAACCTCATTTCCATCAATACATAGCACATTACATACCAAAATTACAACCAAATAATTTTGAATTAAGATATAGAAATTCTTAACCATACTTGTCAATGAAACATTGTCATTCATCACATCCATCACCTATTGGAAAACTCGTATTAAACATGTTCTATTAGAGAGTGACACTTGACCCTTCAGAAACCTATTGAAATCCATTATCATCTTCATATGTCAAGGTAGTTCATGCATCTACTTTGTAACCATGCACAAACTTCTTTTAACTTTTCAATGCTTAATATCTTAATATATTGTATCAAATCAATAGTGAAGCATAAGATATCTTTTATCCTTAATGAGTTATGTGCTTAATATTACGACCCTTATGATCACAATATCATTTCTGGTATTCTTACCAAATACTCATAAAGGATCACACTATGAAAACCATTAATTATATATATATATATATATATATATATATATATATATATATATATATATATATATATATATATATATATAT
>Ga0209489_108535_pt1 | contig 13846 bp, 14 predicted proteins | sample SiratrowhiteBW_FD_187527 | JGI IMG/M metagenome (GOLD analysis project Ga0209489, IMG submission 187527) | Root nodule microbial communities of legume samples collected from California, USA - Siratro white BW (SPAdes) (version 2) | ecosystem: Host-associated > Plants > Roots > Nodule | place... | reverse complement strand
GTTTGAAGTTTATCAAGCCTCCAAGTGGGAGATTGTTGGGCTTTGTGGAGGCTTGATTTGAGTTAGGCCCAATTAGACAGTAACCCTAGTTTCTCCCTATAAATACACAACTTGTATTTGTAATCTTTAGCAATCACAAGTGAATAAAATTCCTCCTGTTGCACATGGATTAGGGAAACCGAACCACGTTAAATCTTGTGTATTGCTCGTGTTCCCTTTTTTTTTTCTATTCCTTACAGATTATTTGTGTGTGTTGTTTATTTAAGACTTATCAATAACATTATTCGAAGACAACATTAAGGTCAATATTTACTAGAAGGAAAATGGGATTTCACATATTAAAAACATTCCCACTTGTCAAAAAGGTATGTATGCAGAATTGGTCACACTTTTAAGTTCTGTTCCCTTTGAAAATATCGAAACACAGTACGTTGTGTGCACATATTTCCTGGTACAAGACGTGTGGTGCACTTTTTTTTATGAAAGGTTACACCACTAACGGACGTGATCTCAACTATGTTAATGCAAGAACTGAGCCTATAAAATAATCTCATAAAATAAAAAGAGCACATACAGAAGATGGGGTAGAAAACCAAACCGATGGAAATCACAACTATTTAAACTTACAGTTAGGGAGCTCATTCCTATCCTTATTAAACTCAGTAGAGAAATAATTTGTTGCGGTGATATGTTCTAATTATCAAACTTCTCTTATTTCTTGCATACCGAATAACGTAAACACACAAGGTGAAGAGATAAGATACTTGCTAAATATAGCTTATAAAGTTTGCAATTTATCCAATCATCTAACCAGGTCTACATTTTCCTTGCAAGATAATATTGAATAAGCAAGTGATGAGCTTATTCATAACACTATCTCTGCTACGCTACTAACCAACACCTTCCAAATGATTTTGTATTTGAAGTTAGCAAATGCAATCGATCATAATTGGAACTACCTCATCATCAAGAATGTTGTTTGAAGAACCAAAAAGATTTTGTAAATATTGTAAAAACCATGCTATGAATTTCATAAGCTTTGTGTACCATTGTACTGTTCTAATTTGAGTAGCCCAATAGAAGAAGTTGGTGTATTAATAACAGCAAGCAAAAAGATTTTTTCATGATTGTATGAGCTAAAAAACACAGGTTTTATTGAATATTTAATCATGTTTCAAAGGCATGCCACGACTGAATATCTTGCGCATATCATATCTGGTGTTTAATAAAAAAATGTAATTCGTGTTTAGTAAAAAAGATTACATAGTTAAAAGGTGATGATCTCTTATGTCTCAGAGAACAAAAATTTAATAGGGAAAAGTTAAAATCATCAAAACTTAAATGAAAAAAATTAAAATGCATGCGTCCCCACATGCAAGTTTGTTGGTACATGTGTATCATGAATTGGACATTTAACATTATAAAAGGATTTAGATTAACCCCAAACTAAAAATTCGTTGATGATAAGGGTTTGACGTTATCATAACAAAACAAACAGACAAAAGATTGATGATCGCTAATTTGTTCGTATGTTGTGCATGAAATCTGGAAAATCTTGACCTTTTTATGAGCAAATAATTCACGGTACGTAGAAAGGAAAAAATATAAATGCGTAATTATCACGCAAATATCTAATGCCCGGCTTTTTCTAGTCAGATCAAAGAAATAAAAGTGATTTAAGCAAAGTATATATCATCTAGGTACCAAATTCAATAATGTTAGACATAAGAAAGTATACGAAGATAATTCAACTATTTTATTAACCAAAGATCAAAATATAAGTGAATAATATATATTTCGATGGTCACGTGTTATATTATTTATAAATTTATATATATATATATATATATATATATATATATTGGATTTAATCATAAATTATAATTTCCTATCATCATTATTATGTTAAATTTTATAAAATTATTGAATAATAATATCAAAGTCATAAAATGATTTAAACTTTAATATATTTTAAAATATATACCTAACCTAGATTTTAAAATGTATAAATAAGACATCAATAAATACAAAATTTTGCAAACGTGATATATTAGAAATGAATGTTTAATTTTAGAATAAATGGTTAGTTCTAGAAATAAAGGTTTAAATAAAACTTGAAATTTTTTTTGGAAATATGAGATATCTCTTATATGCTGTTGGTAATTGGCTAATAGAAAATAATACTTGATATTTTTGTTAATACTAATTCATTCAAATTTAGGTTACATTTGTTTTTGTTTCGCCAACTGTTTTTGTAGTGAAATATTATTATCATAATTAATGTTACTTCTAATTTACAAATTACTATATAAATTAACTTTTGATTATCTATTTACTTTTTTCAGAGATAAACAATGAGTATATTATGTCACTTCTAACAACATAACAAAGTTGTTTGATGTTTTATATGGAAAACTATCAAAGAGAATATATATGAACTAACACATTGCACTAAAATCTAATTTCATATAAGTGATGAATTTACAAATATCACTATTAATATAAAGTCGTCAAGAAAATATATTTGTACAATAGACACTTAGAAGCTTTGAAAATATTTTTTTATGTATTTGTGTATGTTTCATTAATTCGTTTAACTCTTCTACATTACTTCTATTTTGTTAGTATATATTCTTTGTTGTCTATATCAATATTTTTTTTTCAACATATTTGATTTTTCACAAACAATTTTATCTGTTATGTGTACATGAATGGTGAAGGAGACTTTTTATTGGATATTTCATTTGTATTACTAACTTCATTATATTAAGCGCTCAAACTTAGAACAATGTTTTTTTTTAAATCATCTTTGAAAAGTGTATTCAACTTCCTCCAAAAGTTTCTCCCTTGTTCCTTTTTCATAAGAGAAGTCACAGTATATATGAAAGAGAAAGATGGTTAGAGATATAAAAATACGTTGATAAAACCATTAACTTTTAATAACTACAATCGAGTTAATGAATGTGTTTTAAACCTAATATTTTCATGTTTAGATTTGAACTTAAATAAAGAATAATTTTACTTTGACACTGCCTTAACAATATTACACCATTTTACTTCTGAATTTTATAATAAAATATTATATTTTAATAAAATAATATTATTTTTTAATGTTAAATAGAAGTAAGTCACTGTATCTAGTGTTAAACTATCATCTTCCTTAAATAAATCTAACCGTTTGACTCTTAGACTCAGTGAAAAGGATATTTAAGGAAAATACATTTTTGTTCTCATAATTCCAGCACATTATATTAGAATAACAATAAAGTGGTACAATGATTATATTATTCTAGTTTCTGATGTGAAATTTATAATTATACTTTTGTTTTTGATGAATATAAAATTTGTGTTTTATATATGTTTTTTTATTGAGTAATATGTTCTATATTTATCTTTTTCTGATAACATGATGTATATTGGTCTTTCTCAGGTAATATCAAATATTACACTCTGTAAAAAATCAAAGAAAGCTATTCTCTTCACATGATAACTAATTCTGTTTTTTTTTTTTTTTTTTTTTTCATATTAGGATATAACCAAACATGCTCTCCCATTTCTAGTTTTAATTTCTTCTATCTATCCTTTTTTTCAGAATAGAATGAAACATAGCTCTCTTCCCTTTTATAATTGAGGATTAGAAATAGATACGAATATAAAAAAATTTAAGATAAAAAAAAAACTTCAGTCAGAAGCAGATAAAAAACCTGATTTAAAAAAATGATAATGATCAAAATTAAAATCAAAGTAAACTATAAAAGCCAAAAACACATTCAAACCTAATTTATTTATTGGGCATGGGCACTTAAACGACATCGTCAAAGGGGATGTGAGGAAGAAGTTTGTTTCAGCCTTGATCCAGTGTGGCGCATCTCAGCCAATGATGGTGCTTTTCCGACCAAAAAGAAACCAATGACGAAATTTGTGCTTCAAAATACTACGAAAATTGAAAACCAATCGTTGACAACCTCACTAGAGACATCGATGATTATGATGACATTAAAGCAAAACCAAGTGTAAGAGAGAGAATGCAAAGGTGACTCTTTTTCATGTGAATTTTGACTGATCCATTGATTCTTCAGCAACCATCTGCATATCTGCGTGAAAAAGGAAGAGGGACAAAGAAATTGAAACATGGGTTGGATTCCCTGTTCCGGAAATTCAAACACTAAGAAGAAGCTAAAGAAGAAGTTGGAGAAGATGGAAGTGCAGAACAGTCTTGTTGATCCGATCAAAGCCAACCCAGGTAGCGATGTTGTTGATTTTGTTGGAGTTGGGTGTAAAAGAAGTCATCAGTGGTTTGGGATAGCCAGACCCCTCTTGTGAGACTTGTGTTTTCCCTCGATTTCTGTTGTTCCTTTTTTATGAAGATTAATTTGGGGTTGAATAGTGATAGTAATAACAACATGTCTTCTCTTATTTGTAATAAATTAAGCGTTTTGAATTTTAATTTTGTATGCATTTGGATGAGCGAACTTCTCTGGTAAAGATATGTGGAATTTCATATAAAAATATGACTGACTGCTTCTATTTAACATTTTTATGCTCCTGTGCAGTGTTGAATCTAAGAATTTGTGTATTTGATTTGTTTCTTTTAGCTTATTGGTTTTCACAAATTATACATATCAACTATAAAATTGTACTGATGATGGTAATTATGAAATTATGCATCCTATGAGACCAATCAGTTTGTGTTTCTTTTTCTGGAATTTGGTGACCATGTTGTACTTTCTGAATCTTAGACACTGAAGAAACACGAATTGGTCTTGGATGTGAAATCTGAACCGGCTGTTGTTTATATTTCTTCACACTTAAATCATTAGTTTTTGGAGTGGAATGCAGGGAAATTGAAGAGGAATTCATCCATGAGTTCCAAAGATTCCTTTAGAAATGGAAACCCTGATCACATTGCTGCACAGACATTCTCATTCCGTGAGTTAGCAACTGCTACTAGAAACTTCAGAGCTGAATGTCTTTTAGGTGAGGGAGGCTTTGGCAGAGTCTACAAGGGGCGTTTGGAAAATATTAATCAAGTGAGTGTGTTTCTCATGATTTCTGTCCTTAGAAGAATATGTGAAATTCTTAGGGGAATGAAGAAATGCTTCATTTTTTCTTGTTATTCATCATTTCTCTCTCATCCACGTTGCTTCCTGACAGCCAGAGTAGCACCTCATGTGTTTTGCCAGCATGGAAATGAGGTTTAAATTGTGTAGCTTGATATGACATGTTTCATGCTTTCTAACGTTGAATGTAGATTGTTGCAATTAAACAACTTGACCGAAATGGACTACAAGGGAATAGAGAATTCCTTGTTGAAGTTTTGATGTTAAGTCTTCTTCACCATCCTAACCTTGTCAACCTGATTGGTTATTGTGCTGATGGGGATCAAAGGCTTCTAGTTTATGAATTTATGTCATTAGGATCATTGGAAGACCACTTACATGGTAATTGTATTACAAATTTGTATGTCATCTCTTTCAATTCATTATGTATTGCCTTGAAGTATATATTGATTGTTAATAAATGTTTAATACTCAGATATTTCTCCTGGGAAGAAACAACTTGATTGGAACACACGGATGAAAATAGCTGCTGGGGCTGCAAGGGGATTGGAATATTTACATGACAAAGCTAATCCTCCTGTCATATACCGAGATTTAAAATGCTCCAACATTTTGCTTGGTGAAGGATATCATCCAAAGTTATCTGATTTTGGCCTGGCTAAACTTGGTCCTGTGGGGGAAAACACTCATGTATCAACAAGGGTTATGGGAACCTATGGATATTGTGCTCCAGAGTATGCAATGACAGGTCAACTCACTCTGAAATCAGATGTTTATAGCTTTGGTGTTGTTCTTCTGGAAATAATTACTGGAAGGAAAGCAATTGACAATTCAAGATCTGCAGGAGAGCAGAATCTTGTTGCATGGGTAAGAAAGTCGTACTGTTATTTCATCTCATATGTCTGACTGCTAATTTATAAGCAGGAAGGTTGTGTAATAAATCATCAAATATAACACTGGACCGCTTCATTTGCATATTAATAACCAAAATCAAATAGTGTGGTGTGATTTAAATAAGGGGAGGCAAGTATTTCAATATGAATTGGTCTTGCCAAAATTTTACCTGCACAATTGGACTTGTGAGAATTTGTAAGTGTTGAAAGTCTACATTAATTATCATTTATCTCTCCATTTTGTTGTAAATATTCTGTTTCTATCATAAGTGACCAGGTAGAAGTAGATTATTTTTGAAATTGGGAAGCTATTGATGTCTTTCCTAAATATAGGATTTGCAGTTCGTTATTTCATTTTTCATAGGGCTTTGCTATTATGACGATCTATTGTTTTTTGCTTCTTTTTATAAGAGTTGTTTTGTATAGTTTCTCTAACAGTTCAAAATATCATTTTCCAGGTGAAATCATTTCCACTCAAATAATTAATAGTTCTCAGTTATGTCTTAATTAAGTAGAACAACAAAACATGGTATATAATTAGTGATGTACATTACTTTCGAGAGGAAATTACTGTCACGGTAATTCAAAGGTTCTTTATCTCTTTTCCTTTCTTTTGGTAGGCTTTCTGATTTCACACTCTTTCTTTTGTTCCCTTCTCAATAAAATCTTCTCATAAAATGAAATTCCTACTGTGATGTTGAAATAGGTGCCCAAAGTTCTGCATATCCCATAAATTTTCTGACTGGGTTTAGCTTATTCCATTGCGAATTTGAAATTTGATACTATGACCCTTGTTCCTTATTTATGTAATTTGATTAAATTGCAGGCAAGACCCTTGTTCAAAGATCGAAGAAAATTCTCACAAATGGCTGATCCAATGCTCCAAGGTCAATATCCTTCAAGAGGGCTATACCAGGCCCTTGCTGTTGCAGCTATGTGCGTTCAGGAGCAGGCTAATATGCGTCCAGTTATAGCTGATGTTGTCACTGCTTTGAGTTACCTTGCGTCACAAAAATATGATCCCAATACACAGACTGTACAAAGCTCTCGCTATGCTCCAGGTACTCCTCCTAGAACCAAGAGGGGATAGTTATGTGGAGCTCAATGTTTGTTAGTTATGGTAGTCTGGTGCAAATTTCAAACATCTTACAGCACACTGCAAGATATAGATTTGTAGATGTTAATACTGGTTGTCTTATGGTGGTGTTCTTCCTTCAGAGCATAGTTGCTAAAAATGTTGTAAAATTTTGTTCTACTTCTGGTGCACACAACTGCTCCTATTTTCCATTTGGAGCCAAGATGGTATATCCACTTCCTTTTCCCTTAGTTTCTATTTTAAAAGCAAATTGCTGGATTCATGATTCATGTTCCTTCTGTCTTGGCAGTTGTTCTAGTGGTGTACCAGCATTCCATAGTTGCCAATTCTTCTTTATCCTGGTCGTTTGTATAGTAATGAAGCTCTATAAAATTTGGCTTTTTCAACCATAATATCATGTGTTATCTCCTTCTTTCGTCTTGTTTAGATGTTTATATTGTCGTGTGTAGATTTTAAATGTAACTTTTTATACTGTTTTATGCGGCGAAAGCGCTCTTGAATACACTTTCATAGCACATACTTGACTCGAGTTTCCTTGCAAATACACGTGCACGCCTATGATGATTAAATGTCGTTATATAATCCCAATAAAGCCACAAGATGCTGAATTGGAAAACGAAAGGCGCGGGGACCTAAATAAACCTAGTTGCCGTGTAACCTGGCTCAGTTACTGTTTTATAATTTGACAAACCGATTCTCGTTTTCTCTGAGATGTTGTTGAAGAGAATTTTCGTAGTACATAAATTTTTAAGTAAACCAATCCGCTGATGCATGATGACTCCTGTCTCTTAGAGATGTGAACCATGTTCATACAATTATCAAGATGCAAAAGTGTTACATTTTAATGAGTGCAAGCATAAATCGGTTTATAAACTAAGACATTTTTTCTAAAATTTTGCAAAATTCCTAAACCTCTTACATTTTGATAATATTATAACACAAGTTCAAATGTAATTTAAAAAAGTAAAATTGAAAGCGATTTGGTTTACCTACAAAGTAAAATGTGGTCTAAATCTTTATTGAAAGATGGTTATTTTATGACTCATTTAAGAAAAGGGGTCGCACTTCACATTATAGTCATTAATTACTAGATCAATTGTTACGATTTATCAGTTTCTTGGTTAGTTATTTATGTGTTTTATTACAATCTTAATCATTGGCTTTGCAGTCAGGGATAATCAAAAGAATTTATCCTCTAAAGTGTAGTTCTTCCCTTGAGAAAAACTAAAATGAGAATTATTTTGAGAGAAGAAGTCGACGGAGGGTGAAGAATGGAAGCTCGTAGTCACACTTTTTTATATTTTTTTTTTCTGAACTGTTCATGCATGTGGATGAAGAAGTACACTTTTGCAGGCGTTAAACTATGGTAATGGCACGGCTGTTCCGCCTAAATTTATACAAAAACAAGTGAAGACAGTTTTTGAAAGACTGGGTAGTGTTGGTGTCAAAGACAGTATGTGTCTAACTTTAAATGTTGAAATGTTACCAATGAATGTTAGTCAAAGACAGAATGGGCTTTCTACATCTAATTGGCCTATCAACATATAAAACATTCCTCACAATGGATTCCTTCCCTAACTTTATGAGACAATTAACATAGAAAATTGGGCAGTGATAATCAGAAACAACTAAGAACTCCTGAGTAGGCAGGAAAGCAACGGGTGGAGTTCTGGTGGCACTGCTCTGCGAATTCTATCTGTCAGTTTCTTGGGTATCGGATTCTATTTTCGGAGAGCTACTATTATGCAAACTTTCGCCAGATTCCTCGGTCTCAGCATTCGGTTTGTCCTGTTTCATAGGATGTGTAAGAGATAATCTTTACAAATAATAAGCTCCTACCAGCCCGAAAAGACCAGTAAAGCCCAACCATACGGACATACCGCGAACTAAAAGTAGACAACCTTTTCCCATGAAACATGTTAGATGGGAGTTCAAATAACTGTGAACACCACGATAAGTTTTGCAGTAAAATTCAATTTCAATGAATTGTTCGTTGGACTGGCATCATACCAACCAACAAATAGCGAACTCTTCAGAATTCGATTTAGCAACTCATAATTGTAAATAACCAAATTACATGTCTTCTGCATGAATACAGGCAATTCGGAGTCGGAGAGGTCGAAAAATATTTTACCTTGTTTCTGTCTCTCCAGCCAAGTCCAAAACTTAGCAGACCGATTTTCCGGGATGGGTTTTCAGACCTTGGGCTTTGTCCACGACCAGCCCTACAAAAATAGCTCCAACGAAGTTGAGCGAAGAGAATTTGGTCTTCAAAAATAAATGGATTTAGCATATATCCTACATGCATCAAGCTCTTTCTATTGGAATTCCTTCTCCACAAATCCAAGGGAACTGGTTACGTCCACAGGACTCAGATGACAGAACAGACATTATTTACGGTGAAGTGAACTAGTATTAGAAGCCAGCCACAGCTTCTGTAAAACTTACGGTTAAGCTTACAACCCATATTAGATATCATATTTGAAATTTTGAAGGTTTCCCAGAATACCATATAAAAGTGAGAACCCTTTCAATATAATTTTAATTTTGGAGTTACTTCCAGTTCAGCATTCGAGGAATGCAAATAATGACATTTACCCAGAGACTCCAAGCATTTCATTGCAGCCCCAGATACTTCTTCATTGCTATTCAGTTTCGTCAAGGAAAACTTAAAGCCATCTAGGGCCATTTTAAAAAAATTTCCTGCATGTCATAGTTCATTAAGTACAGCACAGAAAATATTCTTTAACTTTGTTTTGCAATACAATACGGGGCTATTTTTTAAGCTTTTCCCGCATTTCATAGTCTACCAAAGCACAGCACAGAAAATATTTAACTTTGTTTTGCAATACAATATGGGGACTTCTCAAAGAGGCAATTTTCATCTGTTTTAAACCAGGAGAATAATCTAAAGTTGCGTTACTCTGCTATCTCGTATCTATCAAGGAAAAAATATAAAAATAAACCCCGGTAATAATCATAAAATCAGACACTTTGAGAACAAATTTCTCAAACAGGTTTATGAATTATGAATACTTAATTAGAGGTTCATAAACTTATTGTGGTCTTGAGATATTGAGTTCCAAGACCTTGTGCAAAGGGAAATTATAACTTATAACTGGCAATGACTAAAATAATGTTGTACCTTGGAGAAGAAAGGGCTTTGGATTGGCCAGATTCATATTGAAGGGTGGCCTCCAACATACTTTCTGCCATAACAACTCGCTTTTGCATCTCAGCAATTGATTGCATGGCTTTGTCGTACTTTTCCTGCATATTTATTATACTGGAAATAGATGTAATCATGTCTAGTAAGATCCTTAACAATCAGTTGTGTGGTTACTTGTTTCTCTCTGGGAAATAGATCTGCACATCTTATTAGAAAGCTCTTCAATGCCATGGACATGCGGAGGGTATATAAATTAAATACTAGGACAAAATGTGTTTTTGGTTCCTTAATTTTGGTCAAAATTAGTTTTAGTTCCTATACTCTAAGATCCATGATTTTGGTCCTTGTGTTTTTAATAATTTGTGAACTTGGTCCCTTGTCCATAAAGTAGGACAAACTTCACTAATTATAAAAAAGGATACTAAGCCCAAAATTTTCATTTTAAAATGTAGGAACTAAGCAATTTTACCTGAAAATTAAGGGATCTAAATTACATTTTACCTTTAAAACAAATATGGAGAAAATGGTGTTTCTCAATCATAATTAACTTTATCCATTTAACCCAAAAAAGAAAACCATCTGCAGCACATTGTGAGCTAAATACAACCACTTAGCAAAGAATATTTTCTTTCCATGAACATCAGCAAGAAAAAAAGGTATAAGTAAATGTATTAGGTATAACGAAATATTTGGAGTATACCAATTATTTTACTATTAAACTACTCATGCATTTCTATTCTTATCAGGCATGTGAGACATACAGAAAAGTATGCAAACCTATACTGAGCACTGGTGAAAAAATATTAAAAACATAATGCATCTCAATGAAATTCAGATTTAAATATACTTTATCAGTGTAATCATGATTCATAAATCTATGTAAATTTTACTATCAGAAATGAGATATGAGTAATGATAAGTATGATTTTTGTTTGCGACTTTAGTCCACTGCAAACTGTAACAGTGAATGACCTGAATCAAAATAATCATAAGAAGGGGGAAAGGCTACCTGAAGCTCATGAACTTCTAATTTCTGAGCTGCGAGTCCTTGCTCTGCTCTTCTGCGAGCATCTTCAGTAATTTTTTGGTCCTGCTCTAGCCGCAGTAGAACCTGTCGCATGGGGAAGATTTCAAAGTTTTCTCTACGACATATAAAGACATTCTTCTTAATCTCTATTTATTTATACATTTTTGCATATAAGCTTACAGAAATAGACACTGGAGAAAACAGGTGCACACTAGAACCTGCAGCATGGCCACTTCTTGTTCTTTCTTATCAGCAAGGGTTTGTTGTAACTCTGCTACCTCCTGCTCCAATTGCTCAATCTGTATGATTAAAACACTTTCGTAAGCCTCGCAATCCAAAAGACCAGAAGAAGAATGAATTTGTAGAGAAAAAGAAATCATAAACACAATTGTACATGGAAACTGAGCAAGCTTTCCTAGTATTTATGCCTTTTCATGGGGTTAGGTAAAAAGTACTCTATGCTAATTGCATGATTAGATATTTAAATCAAGCTTATTTATATTATTTTACAAAAACATGCCTCGGGCATCGGTTTAGCATAATGATATCTAGAAGATTGTTAGAATCCCTTGATTTACGCTGCATATAAAAGTTCCTTGTACAGTTTTAATTACATAATTAGGAGATTTAATTAGATTCTATAGTTAGGAGGATTAAGAGATTGACAATATATATTATGATCCTAAATTATAGGGATAGATTGTATCTATCTAAATTAGGATTTTCCCTTGTTAAGGTTTTTGTATTCTATTTAAGAGCAATTGCTCTTCTATGAATATCATTAGAAACATTCTTTCGACATGGTATCAGCTCTAAAATATTTGGGAACCTGTGTAATCTCATATGCAACCTGCATTGCTGCAAAACCACATCCATCCACCTCCTCCCATGATGTAAATTTGTGATCTAGAGAGTTCAGAGGGTTGTCACTGAGATGACCTGATTTGCCCTTCGCTTTTAAAAAGGTTTGGACAAAGTGAGACCATTTTAGGTAATTTTTCCTATTAAGCCTAAGGCTTGGTTGAATATTCTGGAATTCAACCTTACCCAAATCGTCTGATTGGTTAAGCGTTTATTGAGCATCAAACATTTTTGAGGTTTGAAGTATGGCAATGTAGGCCTAGAAGGGATACATTGGAAGAAAGAAAGGGTTTTGGTGTTGCACCAATGCAAGCTGCGTACATGAAAACAACAGAAGAAAGATGGGTTGCTGGACACATTAACAATATAGACTTAAGTAGTTACTCCTTAGCATTCGCAGGTAATATTCCTTACTCCTATCCTATGCATTCAATGCCTTAAATTCCTTCGAAGAAGGTGTCTGGGTAGTTGATTCTAGAGACACAAGCCACATGACTCAATCATCTACTAGGTTTATATCTTATAGATCTTGCCCAAGCAACAAAAAAATTGCACTTGAAGATGGAGCTTTCATTACAGTTCCTGCAAAAGGAGATATTATGATAAACCAGAATAAAATTCTGAAGGATTTTTTGCTTGTACTCAAATTATTTTCCAGTTTGATATTTGTTCACAAGCTTATAACGGATTTCCACGATTTGGTGTTTTTTAGTCCTACGACCAGCCAATTTCAAGATAGTAATAGGGAAGATGATTGGATTTAAAAAGGAAGACAATGGGCTCTACCTTCTAGAGGACACAAACAGGATGTGTAGCACTAAGAGTCAAATTCCTTTGTCTTTGCTGTTAGAAACAACTCTCCAATAAAGAAAAAAAAATCTGATTGTACTACCGTTTAGGTCATCCATCATTCAATACCCTAGAAATTATGTTTCCTAGTTTATTTCAAAAAGTTGACTTACAGATGTTTCATTATGATACTTGTGAATTTGCAAACAACAAGCATGTTGACTTTCCCTCTAGTAATATAAGAATGGTTGTTCATTTTTGCATTAATACATAGTGATGTGTGGAGACCCTCTGGTATTCCTAACGTATCTTGTTTTCATTGGTTTGTCTTATTCATTGCACTCGAGTGTCATCGGTCTTTCTCTCGAAACAAAACTTAAGGTTGAAGGTGAGCAACCTCCAAGGAGAAAGACCCACAAATCCATAACCTTAAGATTTTAGGTTGAAGGTGGTGTCACGGTTTCTTATATGGGTTTGTTCATGTCTCATTGGTGTTGAATTTCCTTGATGTATCTCCCCTTGAAGATTCCAACTGTGATATCAAAGCTCATCTAGGTTTACTGGGCGTATCATGTCAGAGGTGTGTTGGAGATCCTACATCGACTAGATATATGGACAAATTATAGTATATAAATTGGTGCAAACCTAACCTTACAAGCTAGGTCGAATTAAACTTAAAGTCCACTTTTTATTAATTCTGAAGAGAAACACAAATCCACATGAAAGTGAATTCATGTTAGGGTGTTCTCCCTATTCTACTTTTATGATTTGTCCTTTAAATTAAGAGTTTTTCTTGTTGCATTTCTTCTTTGGCATCTAGTCACCATGATCATGTCCTTCATTAGTTTCATCCTCCCCCAGCCCTTGTTTGCTCTAAAAAATAACATCTGATTTTATTAACTTAGAATGAAGTACAAATAAGATATATGTATATATATATATATATACATA
>Ga0209489_108534_pt1 | contig 13847 bp, 5 predicted proteins | sample SiratrowhiteBW_FD_187527 | JGI IMG/M metagenome (GOLD analysis project Ga0209489, IMG submission 187527) | Root nodule microbial communities of legume samples collected from California, USA - Siratro white BW (SPAdes) (version 2) | ecosystem: Host-associated > Plants > Roots > Nodule | place: USA... | reverse complement strand
TTTCTATATGTAAAAAAAAAAAAAAAATCACCAAAATTTTTGTTTAGACTCAACATATGTTTCTATGTTTTATTATTCATCTTGATTTCATTTTAATGTATTTGCATACATGCGTTCAAGGATAAAAAATATATTCCATATATTTACATGTTAATTTGTAAACAATAAATATATGTATTACATTTGAATAGAATAAAAAATACCTCAAAACACATAAAAGTAGCATCGGTTAAAATTAATAGTAGTTTTGTAAATGCTACAAAATGTAAAATAATATATATTATTAAAATAAAATTTAATTGTGGTTATTTTCACATTTCAAATTTTCCCAAGGGTTACAGTTTTTAGGCTTTGAATTTTTAATCATAGTTTCTGTAGCTAAATGTTCAACAAAATAATTATTTTGAAACCGTAAAATGCTTTGAATATTTTAAATAAAATGGAAAACTGTAGTTACATACATGATGAATTGCTATAGTAGTTACAACTTGTTTTTTTTATCTAAATATATTGTACTTATATAAAATGAAAGAGAAATCTTTGATTATATTCAAACAACAGAAATAAAAAAATCCTATTCTAGGAAAAAATATTAATTTTAAATTTTAGAAAAAAATAAATAAATCCAGATTCAGACCACTAAAAAATGTTTTTTAAACATTATTTTTGGTGCTATAAAAAAATAGCATATCTATTACTTTGGGTCATCAAGAGTATTCTTAACTTTGTTTAGTGACGTACATCATATTTAAGAACTCTAAAAAAAATTACTTCAATACTATAAATTTATTAGATTTCATAACTTACTTTTGTGTTTCTATAGTAGATTTTGCATCTACATACTTTATTAAATTTTTTCATTCCCCTTAATTTACTTGTATTGATATAATTTTAAAATAATAAATACCCAAAAAAAATTGAAAAAATGTCAAAATAATGCAACTTTATTTTATTTGTGACAATAAAATGAAACTAAAAAAAATACATGACATGTTGTTTTTTTTATCAGCATACATGACATGTTGATGGAAAGATTAACTAGTTGTTTTATTTTATATTATTTTTTATAAGAATGTTACTTATTTTTCTTATTAAAATCAAGTTGAGATTGATAAGACAATAACATAGGGAGTAAAAGGGAAAGGAAAAGAAAAAGTAAGAAAGAACTGAAAATATAGGTTATTTTGCTGGAAATAAACAAATAAATGAAAGTTATTTTGGTTTTTTTTATTACTTTATTTATTATCAATAATTTATTTATTATATTTTATCATTTCATTATTATATTATCAATAATAATAATAATAATAATAATAAAATAGACCTATAAATAATTATAAAAAAAATCGGATAATTGATTATACAGGGATAAAACAACTACAAAAATTAATTTTCACACAACAACATATGTCATGTTGAGGGTATACAAGAAAAAACTTTCCAACATATATTTGCAGAGTAAAAAATTATGAATCAAATATGTTTCTCATTATATTAAAAAATTGTAATTAAAAAAAAATGATTTGTTTGAACTGAACTAAATCATTATAAATAATCACTTTTACCTGAATCAAACTATTTTCTCCATTTTTGTTCACTAGTGTTTCCTCTTACCCTGATGCTTCCAAACAGAGTCTAAAAAGGAGAAAGGTCGATTTAAAGAAGACCACAATGGACTTATCAAAAACTAAGGTTGACTTACAACTTTCATTGTACTTTATTGGTCAAGTCTTCCATTATGTTCCATTTAGTGCTTTTCAATTTTCCTTTTAGCAATAAAAGCAAATTTTAAGTCATTTCAAGACTTGCATTATGTTACACTCACTCTTGTACCAAGTCAAGGAGAAAGAGTGTGTATGGGTTAGGTTTTGTTGTATTAGTGGAAAATATAAATGTGAACCAATTAAAAGTGGGGCTTTTGCTTCCTGCACCACGCCATTACCAACAGCTCCCTCACTTCATAACACCAATGCTTTCATTGCTGTCACCACTGAAGAAGAGAAAGAGAACACATTACGGAAAAAAATTTGTTTTAAAAAGTTTGTTTTGAAAAACTCATTTTGAAAGATATTTTTAGGAAACTTATTCTATAAATTTTATTTTAAAAAATTTAATTTAGAATGTTCTTGTTTTATTTTATCGTTCTTGATCAGTGCAAATGGAAGTTATCTTTTATTTATTTATTGAGAATTTTATTATTATAATTTTACTTTTTTCTAACTAAATACGTTTACGTATAAATATTAGGAAAATAGTTGTTTAAACAGATATTCAAGTATAGAATATTAACAAATTGTTGTTGAAACTGATACATAATTAAATATGTAAGTATTAGTTAAAGAGAACATTTGACTTGAGACTCCAATAGGGGTAATAGTGAATATATGTATATATATTCGGGATTGGTTTTTATTTATTATTATCGTTTAAGCAAGAAAATTATTAGACTCATAATGACCTATAAAAGAATCATCCTTCGCACATTATTTTTTACTATACATACCCTCAAACCCAAAATATAGGTCATGCTCTATTACAACAATCTCATTCCATAAATCTTGTTTGAAAAAATTATTTTAAAAAATTAAAAAAACATGTTTTCCGAACGTATAATCTGAAATTCACTCTAAATAAAGATAAAATAATTATTTAAAAAATTATGGAGGTGTGCCAAAAAATTGAGGGTGAAGGAAGAAGAAGCCTAAAAATGGCTGGTGAAATTAGATTTGGTATGATGTTAAAGTCATTTCAATGGCTTGGGTCAAGTCATTATGTTAAGCATCTAAAGAGATATATATAGTGGAAAATTCAAAAGATTTTTGGAAACTTTTGTAGACTTTAATTTTACATGGTGAAATAGGAAGAGTTATAATAAATACGTTGCTTGATAAATGATTAGGAAGATTAATTAAATAAAATAAGAGTCGTATTAAAATATTTTTTATAAATAGAAATGCTTATAAGAAAATAGTCTTTTGATTTGATAATTTTTATTTTTCAGTCTTCATTAGGAAGATTAATTAAATAAAACAAAAGTCATACTAAAATATTATTTTTTATAAGTAGAAATGCTTATAAAAAAAGTAGTCTTTTGATTTGATAATTTTAATTTTTCAGTTTTCATGTGTTTTATTTTTCTTTAACATTATTTTGCCTGCGTTTGAGTTAATTATTTTTTAATTTTCGTCTGACACCAAGGATTCTTGTTACATAAGTTAGAAAACAAGCTTAACATTATCTAAATAATATAAATTAAAATAGAGATATATTGCAATATAACATAGACTCTTGTTAAAGAATATTTTAACTTTATAAGAAGTTACATTATGAACTAAACTAACACAAAATAATCAATAAATAAATAAAATATATACTTATAAAACGATTAGAACACATATTTGAACCAGATAAAAGCCAAAACCATGTGATTCAATCACTGATTCAAATGGACCTGCACATTCAACAAGCAAGGAAAGCAGAAAAATTAACTCAAACTCCTGTGTTATTTATATCAGTAATCATGTTTTTATACTACAACATTACACTTTCATTATCAGTAATAATGTGCAGTGTTCTAAGTTTTGATGAGGACTAATCATAGTTCATTAGTCACTAATCACTGTCATTATCAATAGCATCATCCAACTTACTCTTCCATCTTGAATTCTTAAGAAGAGGAACACCATCACATTGCCTAAGGTTCCCCTCTCCAAAAGCAAAGCCTTCTCCTATGGTGAGCAACATGTGTAGCACTTCTTTCATAGAAGGTCTATTAGCAGGAAGTGTTGAAGTGCACAACACCCCAAGTTTGAAGACACTGCACATTTCATCTGTGTAACTTGGATCAATGAAATCATTGTCTAAAAGCTCTTCTATTTTGGTTCCTACAAGTATGTGTCTCCAAGCCCACTCTGCAAGAGAAGAGTACTCATCACCATAATTAGCTTCTTTACCTGTTGTCAGCTCCAGTAGTACAACCCCAAAGCTGAACACATCAATCTTCTCACTAACTTTCGTCGTTTGAACATATTCTGCAATGAAACAAGTATAGCACATTCAGATTAAACTTATTTCAATGAAAGAAAAAACTTATTTCAATGAAAGAAAAGATAATTTTTATACATGGCTGGGAAAATCGAGAAGAAAACACTCAATTCATCAGATAAAAATGAAACAAGAGTTAGACTTAAAAAAAAATACACCACTTTCAATATAAAATCTTAAATGCCTTCGATATAAATATATGAATTTTTTTATATATATTACTCAACTTTCTCATTTTTACTTAAATTAGACTTTAACAATCAAGATGTTTATCTTTATTTTCACTTTCAATCTATATCCTATTTTTAGAGATTTATACTGAAAAATACTAGAAACAACTTTCAAAATAGAGAAAATAAGATGAGAGTTTTGTAAATTAAAGGTCAAAACAGAAGCAAAAAAGAACAGCTTTCTCTAAAGAATATATCTGTGAGTAAGAAAAGCAAAGGATTGATTGGCATGTCATCATTCACCTGGAGCCATATAGCCAAATGAACCAACAACAGAAGACATGGTAGCAAAATCCCCTGGCTTCATTAACATCCTAGCCAGACCAAAATCAGCTACTTTTGCATTGAACTGGGCATCCAAAAGGATGTTGCTTGATTTTACATCTCTATGAACAATCGGTGGGAAGCAATCATGGTGCATGTAGCACAAACCATGAGCAACCCCAATGGCTATTTTCAATCTCTTTGGCCAATCAAGCACAAAATGATCGACTGAAATTGACAAAGTTGATGACTTGCCCTTATTGTGCAGCCACCTATCTAGGCTACGGTTTTCCAAATACTCATAGACAAGGAGCATAGAGTTCTCATTGGAGATGCAACACAACAACTTCACAATGTTGTTATGACGAATGTTGCTCAATATTTTCACTTCTGCACGAAATGAGCTCTCTAGCTTTCGGTCTAACTTTCTGTCACTGGAGATCTTTTTCACAGCAATGTAGTCTAAACCATCAACAGGTATACGGTATACTGTGCCAAATCCACCACTTCCAATAACATTGTGTTCTGTCATTGATGACACTATGTTTGATTCGGTGAAGCTCAGCCTTTGAAAGGAAATGAGCCTCCATGAGTTATCCAATGCATGTTTCCTTCTTCTGAAAAGTTTGATAATCAAGAGGGGTATCAACAAAGCCAACAAGAAGGTCACTGCCACCAGACACAGAATCAAAGCAAGAGACCAAGAAGAGCCTTTGGTTGTCTTTTCAAAGCCAACACCAACACTACACAGCCTTAGGTTCAGTACTGGGGTATCAGCACAGAGACCAGAATTGTTCAAAAAGCTGTCAGAATACACAGAATTTTCAAACTCATTTGGAACCCTCCCTGTAAAATGATTAGAGGATAGGTTGAGATTAGTGAGTCTAGGAAGTACTGAAGGAACTTGACCTGAGAATTGGTTTTCTGACAGATCAAGCTGATTGAGGACAGGTAGCTGACCAATTGCATCTGGGATTTTCCCAGAAAGTTGGTTATGGCTCAAATTTAGATTCACTAGGGACTTCCATGATATTATATCTGATGGAAGTGGCCCAGTGAGCTGGTTCTGATCAAGCAATAGAGTTGTTAGCTTGGAAAGATTTGTTAACTCCTTTGGAACACTACCATTGAGGTAGTTCTCACTGGCTTTGAACACTACCATGTTAGTCCATGAAGATACCCCAGTTGGAATCCTACCAGAAAACTGATTGTGACTTATCTCCAAACGTGAAATAGTTGGGGACAATCTCTCAGGAAGTTCACCAGTGAACTTGTTATTGCTCACCATGAAACTTGACAAGTTGAAAGTCCAAAGACCACTAGGAATGCTACCAGAAAACTCATTACTAAAAATTCTTAAATCCGTCAAACTAGTGCAGTGGCCAAGTGATTCTGGTAACTTCCCATTCAGATGATTACAATAAGCAGATAAATTAAGTAACTGACCATGATAGCATAAGTTATCTGGAAGCTTTCCACTGAAACTATTATTTGCAACCAGAAATGTTTTAAGCTCTGAGTAGCGACCAAAATCAGGAGAAAGAACACCTGAGAAGTTATTGAATATGATACGAAAATGTATGAGAGATGCAAGAAGGCCTAAGCTTTGTGGAATCTCCCCTGACAAGTTATTGAGAGACAAACTTAACCATCTTAATTTTTGGAGCTTCCCCAAATCTTGAGGTATGTTTCCTGCAAGATTGTTCTCTGCAAGATCGAGTTCTGTCAAATTCAGTGCTTCGATCTCACCAGGTATCTCCCCAGAGAGCCTGTTCTTGAAAAGGTAGAGTATGCTCAAATTCCTGAGCATGAACAAGCCTTTGGGAATGTGTCCACTCAAGTTGCTTCGTGACAAATCCAAGTTCTCCAAAGCCACCATTTCTCCGATGGTTTTGGGGATTTCCCCGAAGAGGTTGGAACTGTACATGTGAAAGAACTTCAATTTTTTCAACTGGGTGAGGCTTGATGGGAACACGGAAGGAGGGAGCACTAAGTTAGAGGATATGTCCAAGAATTCAAGATTGAACAAGTTGGCAATACTCTCAGCAGGAAAAGTGCCATCAAATAGACAATACTGGAGTTGAAGAAATCTCAATTGCTTTAGCCTTCCAATGCTTGCGGGAATATCTCCACTGAGGTTGGTGGAACCAAGGTTAAGATGCTGCAAGTTAACCAACTTGTCTATGTCCTTAGGAATGCTACCAGTAAACTCATTCCCTTCAAGGTCGAGGGACACCAGCTTGGAACATTTATAGAGAAATGTTGGGAACTCCCCCGGAATGGAGTTAGTGCTGAAATTAACAAGTGTGAGGTTTTTGAGGTCACACATGAAATTGGGTAGTGTTTGATGGATTCCACTGTTGAAAAGGGTTAATCCAGTGACAGAGTCATTGGTGCATGTTATCTCTGGCCAAGAGCAGTGACTGGTGTTTGAAGGGGTCCAGTGACTGAGGAATGAAGGGTTTTGTAGGTGCTGCTTTATGCGCAGAAGGAGTTCATGTTCTTGATCTTGCAGCTGAGAGTGTGCACAGCTCAGGAATGCACAGCTCAGGAATAAGAAGATGGTTAAATAATAGTAAAATGGTATTGTCATGTGCTTGTGTAGTGGTTTTCAAATGCAGTTGATTTGCAAAGGAAGAGAAAGAAGACTGAGTCTACCCTGCTTGGACTGAACACTCAAATATATGCATAGGATATAGGAGAAGTATTGAATGTTGATGATTGTTCTGGTGTTCTTTACCAACAGTGTGGTCTTGTGTCTGGTTTTGTGACAAATTTAACATATAATGAAACATCTGATAAAGTTGTATCATTGGTCTATTCATATGGAGTGTCTTATTTGTATTTCCAACTCAAGCAACACGCCCTTGTGGAAAAGTGGTAAAATATCCCTTCAATGGAAGACCTTGACTTCACCAATGCACTCAAGACCAATGCATCTTTGCTTCTCACCAATCATAATTTGATTGGAGACTGAACTTTCAAAAGGGTTGTTAGTCAACAAATCCAGGCTGAGGTATTTGGGTTAGATTCCATATAACATGGTTTGCCAGACAGAAGAAATATGTTGTGCATGATTCGTGATGTAGGGGTATTGTTGTAAGTGCACTGTAGTACATATCATTGAGACAGCCGTAGAAATACTGCTAAACCTTGTTCATTTTTATTTTGTTTATTTTGTTTGTTTTAGATTCAGGTTGCGTTGCTAACACAATAACTCACAAAACGACCAAATTCCACACCCTCTCTCATATTTTCACAAAAATCCATTATTCGAATGATTAGTAAGAGATCAAAACCATGTACACACTAAATCATTTGATGGAGTCTTATATTTACTATTGGAGATCCTATTTTAACAAAAGATAAGATAAGGCCAATTTATGATATATAACTAGGGACAATCATCATCTTATGAATCAATTTTATAAAGATGAGTTAGATTTAAATTCAATTTTTAATAATATCAGTGTCTATAATAACAAAGTTTGATTTGTCTATCTGACTACCATCTACAAATATCTAATCTTCAGACAGGAGTTGAAGAGTCTCCACATAAAAGATATTAAAAGTCACACGTAGACTAAAAGTAAAGTCAATTCACGATATATAAGTGAGGAATTATATAAGTGAGGAATTACTCACCTTATGATCCAATTTTATAAAGATAAATTAAACTTAAACTCCCTTCTTGATATTTACCTTACTTCACTCAAATCTTACACTTCTCATGCCATCGATCAAATGCATTAATGTTACTCTAAGATTCAAAACTCTCCAAATTCAAGTCTGATGTGAACAAGAGACGAACTCATACAGTTTATGATTTGTGAAGTAATTATTATGCCGGGAAATTTGTGACTAAACATTCTTCCACTTGTTTTTTATTCTATGAATAAGAATAAGATAGTGGCACTCAACCCAACTAAATTCCACTCAAACTATGCCCTATGGACTGAGTATGTGTAATTTATGATTAGTGAAGTGAGAAATTTTTCAAATTATTGTTCTTCTACTGCCACTGAGAGTGAAGTTTGACCATGTCCAACGTGCACACCCTAACCACTGCCCGAATAAAGATTATTTTATGAAATAGACTACAATAGGCTACGAGAAGGGCAAAAGATGCACTTAAAGTTAACATATACGGGTCCTTTTAGGACGGATTACAGGGTGAAACAGTGAAAATAAGATTATTTAGATTAAGTAGAGGAGAGGGAAAAGAAAGACAAAATTAGTAAAACGTTTGTATTTAATTTTACTTATGTGATAAGTATAAATGATTTCTTATACCTTATCAATGTGTATTCTGTGGTTGTATCAATATAGAAGACATGATATTCCTGAACCAAACATTGGGTGTAATATTACTCTGTCATAAAATAAGGTACAATAAAAAAAAGATTACATAAGTTACTTTTTCATACAAATCTCATAACTTAAGAGATGATTTACATTTTAGTCTAGTAAACTTTCTTCATTTCATAAGTATATTTTAATCAAGAAGTGTTAATCATAACTTTCTTATGCTAATCTTCATCCTTACATATGATATCATTTGACACTCTAATGGACTAGATTTATTGAAAGTCTGAATGAACATTTGTCGTTGTAAGTGGGTCTGATTAAGAAAAAATATAAGATTAGTTCTCTTAATCAAAATGGGACTTGAGTAAATAAATTAGATACTAAAAACAATAATAAGTGAAAACAAAATTTAAAAATTATGAAAAGACAGAAACTTCAAGAAAAAAAAGTAAGCTTAACAACCCTGTTAATTGTAATATTTCTATTTTCGTATTTGGATTGATTCTCTTAATTGAATTTTTAAGTTTCTTATAGTAAAATTTATCTTAAATCTTTTTATAATAATTTGTGTTTTTATTATTAATTTTTTTGAAATTTAATTTTTGTAAAAGGAATTGATTGTTAATGTTTGACGAGATATTTATTTATTTTTAGATTTGTTTGATTAATTTATTTAGTCTTAATCAAACTTCTGTAATTCATTTGTTTTTAAAAAAATTAATTTATTTATTTAATCTTAATAATTTTTTGTATGCTTTTAGTTATTGAAGAGACGTTTTGAATGAAGTGAGATAAGTTTATTTTAACGAAGAGACTTTGTTGATATTGATTAAGTCCAATTATAAAAAGTAATAATCATAAAAAAAATAAAAAATAAAATTACTTTTAAACGAACTCGAGAATCATTGCTTATTTAGTGTTTTAATCTCTTTACTCGATTACTTAATCTCTTTACTTTATTTTGCCGCATTTTAATCACAATCTCATTTTTACTTTACTGTTATTTAAATATGTTAATTTTATTTGTTTATCAAAAATATAATTATTAATAAAATATTACGTATATAACCAAGTCCTTATCGATTATATATCTATCTTTTTTACAAATCTTCCTAATTTTGTGAGGAAAGTTTAAAGAGGATTTTTATTTCATTTTGTGTGTTTATTCTCTCATTTTACGTACTTGTGTCTCCCTTTAATTCTTTGTTACCAGTTGATTCAATATTTTCTGTGTACAGAAACAAAAGGCACCCTAAGTGAATCAGCTATCGAGTTTGGATTCATCTCAGAAAATCAGTTTCTTCAGATATTCTTTAGTATTTAAGTAACCTGGATTAAAGAGAGAATAATATTAACTAATTATTACTAAAATAAATTCGTAACTGCAAAAAAGAAAAGATTGAAGTGATTGGAAATACTGTACCCTTTTGATGTTATTCCATTGACTGAAAACCTAGGGTTACTTCATGCATTGATATTTTAAAAAATAGTGTTAAGATGCAATTCGAAATAAGGTAGTTTAATTATTTATTTTACAAAGGAACATTTAAAATTCGCCTTTCTTTTTCCAATCAAGCCACAACATGTTCTCTATAATGTTCAAGAGTAAACTTAGTATCCCACTCATGTTTTGCATTTCATGTTTAATCACACATATAAATATAATTAATTTCGTTTTATGAATGATTAAAATTAAAAAACAAAAAAAATAATTTATATGCAATTACTATATTTTGTAAATCACTTCATGAAGTTAGCTAAACATCTAATAAGTGATTAAAAAGTAAATAAAATACGTGTGATTAGATAAAATTATCAGCTTGCAATTAACATTATCACGAGGTTATTGAAATATAGATAACTCCAACCATTTAACAGACAAATTGAGTCATATCCATAAATTTATAGACATGATTAACCATGTTTTCAAGTGGATTGATCTTTATCCAACAAATATATCACAAACACCAGAGTGCCAAGCAAACACTGGTGAATTCACCATGGGCACTATAACCATTGACCAATGTAACCAGGAAAATATGCAAGAATTGCTGAATCTAGCTAAGGTGCAAACCACTTGCACCACCCCCAAAAAAGGCAGAATAAAGAACACACTTGTTAAATATCGAAACCTCACACACATTAGAGCTCATTTGACTCTTGATTCACACTGAAATTCAAGAGTCTCCAGTGAGAGTGTTCTAGAGCATGAACAAATAGCAAAATCCCAAGATTGAAAAAGAAATCCAACAATTCACAAATCATGACAAAACCCATATAAAAAACAGGAAAAATGTGGTGGATACAGTAATAAAAGAAACAATTGAGAACAATATGTCCTAAATGTTGAAGATTCATCCCATTCACAGTATTTTTTAACCTCTGTGGAGATATAAAGAGGATAACATCCTAAGCCAACCAAACAAAGGTTACAAAACAGCACAGTACTCCTGTTTCCAGCTAGCTAAAGGAGACGTTTAAACATTCAAAATAAACCACCATTCTTACAATTTCATTGAACTCTCATCCACACCAACCTTAAAAGAGTTTCCAGTGATTGTATTCTCAGGCGTGAACAAATACTAACATATGCAGAACATAAAAATCTAACAAGAAACATGTCATGACAAAAAACTAAAATCCAGGAACATATGGACACAGTAATGAAAGAAACCATAAAAACCTACACACAAAATATTGAATGTTGAAGAATGAGGTCTTGTCCCCTTCTGATATTTGAAGTTAAGCTTTCAAAGTAAACCACCAAGCTTACACTCTATCTGCTAAAATTTCAAATATTCATATCAAGATTAAAAAAATACATAGATAAATATGATGAAAGCCTACCACTACACTTAAATTACACATTATTCTGAGAAAAAGAAGTAGCAAAATCATTGTATGATAGACCATCATCAAGATAACGAAATCAATAATAATTTTTCAACTCAAATCATATGTCCCTAAAGACCAAAACCTCACTACTTACTTATACTCAAAATTGGGCACAGGGGGTGCATCAAAACTCTCTAGAACCTTCGTTTCACTTCCAGAACCGGTGGAAGGCTCGTCCTTTTTCCCTCCGCCGAACCACCCACCCATCCACCCCGGCGCCGCCGACGCCTCCGGCGGCGGTGGAGGCGGTGGCTCGTCCATCATGATGGGCATAGGCTGCTGCGCGCTGAGGAACTTGTTGAGCATGATCCCGGCGCCCTCTATGAGGGCGAGGAGGATGCCACCGAAGGCGGCGGCGCGAGCGGAGGCGGGGAAGCCCTGGCGCATGGCGAGGAAGCCGCCGGTGGCGGCCCCCGCGACGATGGAGTTCCAGGGATCCTCCTTCTGGCGCGCGTAGACCATGGTGCAGTCGAAGGCGGAGAAGAGGCCGCCCCAGACGGCGAAGCTGCCGCCGACGCGGGGGGCGTTGAGGCGAACGGCCTGGGTGGCGCCGACGAAGCGATCGCCCTTGGGTGAGTTGTAGAGACCCTTGAGGAAGTGGAAGGCGGAGCCACCCACCGCTCCCATGCCAAACGCGCCGCCGATGTCGTCCAGGATGCGATCGGGGCACGGTTCCCGGGAGGTCTCTGGTGTTCCCATGGAGTTTCTCTGTCAATCTAGGGTTTGCTTTGGTGCGTGAGGTGCACGCGCGTGCGTTTGTTGCAGAAATTTCTCTCTGCCTAGGGTTTGGTCTGATGACGAAGAAGAAGCGAAATAGAGGGAAGGAATTTGTTTACTACCTTCCCTTCTTCGTTACTCAATTCCCCTTTCAAAGTTTTTTTTCTTTTCATTATTAAATCGTAATTTTAGTTTTTCAATTTCTAACATGTAAATGTATCATTTTTATTTTTAATTTTAGACTTATATTTATAGTATTCTTAATTGTGATCAAAAAAATTATTTTTATATTTTGGTTAGTGCATTTTGTACAAAATGTTTTTAGTATTTATCTTTCGCATATCTTGCATGTGGATATGAGCCAATCCACACATTAGAAGATTTATGAAATTAAAAGGTGGTCTTTTCTAGAAATGGGGTTTAAATTTAATAAAAATGTTTTAATATGTTTTTAATGTGAGATTTTCTTCAAATTTAAAAAAAAAATATTTTTAGTCCCTTTATTTAGACCTTTTATGTTTAAAAATCATTAAAATACATACTTTAAATCAAAATGCATTTGTGATTGAATGTTTGACTACACAAAAATGCAAAATTAAAATAAGTTATTAGGTGATTGAGTGTTTGACTATATAAAAATGCAAATTTAAAATAAGTTATTAGATAAATAAATTGCAAATAAGTTTATTTTAAGTTGAGAAAATAAAATGTGAATATTTCAAAACTAAATATGTTATTAAGTAAAGGTGTATTTAAAATTTCAAATTTTAAATAGAATTATTGAATTTGCTCTTCTCATCATTTCTCCTCCTCACGTATATTCATCTTCAAGCACCATATTTTATTGTATTTTATTTTTTGTTTTTAATGATTCTTTGTATATTTAGAGTAACTATTTCAAATCTAGTTTTTTATTTCATTCTCAACTTATTCCTCCACCCAACTTAAAGTGAAGAATTCAAATATTATTCTCTCTTTAACTTTATCTTTTAAATTCAAATATTATCCACTCTTCAAGCAACTCTATTTTTTTTAAACTTTCTGGATCACCAATATGTACACATTTTGTAAAATATAAAACTGTTTTAAAAGTTAATAATCTTTAGAACGCAACAACATGAAGATTTTGATATCTTTTTTAAATTATGGAATAACCATTTTACAATTTAAAGCATCTAGTTTATATTTTATAACTATAATATAAAAAAAAAAATTTATATTTTGGAATTATCAGTTAAAAATATATTTTTACATTAAGGTATTTTATACCTTCTAATATAACATTTCAATTGCATAAGCATATTGTTTATATTTAAGAATAACCATTCCAAAATACATTTTAGTTTGCATATATATATATTAGTTTGCATATATATATATATATATATA
>Ga0209489_108533_pt1 | contig 13849 bp, 6 predicted proteins | sample SiratrowhiteBW_FD_187527 | JGI IMG/M metagenome (GOLD analysis project Ga0209489, IMG submission 187527) | Root nodule microbial communities of legume samples collected from California, USA - Siratro white BW (SPAdes) (version 2) | ecosystem: Host-associated > Plants > Roots > Nodule | place: USA... | reverse complement strand
AAAGAAAACTTAATGTTTTAAGAGAAATAAACAAATAAATATAAAAATTAAAAATTAATATTAAAAATGTTTCTTTTAATTTAGTCTCATTCATCAAGCTTTTATTAGTATGAAAGTCGAATTTTTGAATCAATATTTATTTAGTTAGATTCCTAAACTAAAAAAAAGGGTTGGGTAAAATTAATAGGAAATAATAATTTATGATGTTTTAAAAAACTTTAGAATTCAATTAGAAAAACAGCAAAATTAATTAAAAATAGTTAGACCTTTTATAATTAACTTCTATGCTTAAATTAAAATTAAACATTAAATAGAATTTTAAATCTAACTCAAATTTGACTTTTTCTTTTCTCAGAGTAGCTGGAAAGAATTTTTTAATAAAAATGAAATTTGAGAAGAAAATTATTAAAATTGATGAATACATTTCTGAATAATTAGTTATGAAATTTATGAATACATTTCTCAAAAAGTTGGTTATACATCATACTTTTATTTATTCGTTGAATGTGGGGCTTTCGCAAGGCTGCAAGGAAGAAGAGTCTTAAATTCAAAGGTATGGCAAACCTACAAGAGATATGGCGTATCTCACTGCAGATCTCACTCTTACGCTTCTATTACTTGGAAACCTTGATTGTGGACGACTGCCAATTTTCATCAGATGCATTAATACCCTTCAGTTTGCTTCCTTTATTACCTGAATTGCAAACATTGGAAGTTCGAAACTGTCATTCTGTCAAAACCATATTTGATGTCCAATCTACAACACAAGGCACATTAATTACTTTCTCTCTGAAGAAATTGGTTTTATCGGTGCTGCCAAATCTAGAGAATGTTTGGAACGGAGAGCCTCATGAAATTTTAGGCATGCAACATCTAGAAGAAGTGCATGTTAAGGAATGTAAAGGCCTTACAAGTGTGTTTCCAAAATCGGTAGCCAAAGATCTTATGAAACTTGAAGATCTAGTAGTGGAAGACTGTGAGGGATTGAAGGCAATTGTTGCAGAGGAACGTGATGAGGATGAAGAAATAATATTTGAGCGGCTCCACGTTTTTGGATCTTAAAACATCCTTGAAGGAAGTTTACGTCATCGAGTGCAGCTCCATGAAAACTTTTAGTGCAGTCAACAAAATAGATCATCCTACCAAGTGGTATTTTTCAGAATATGCCAGACTCCGAATAGAAAGTAATCTTAATTCTGCTGTGAGAAGAACTTCTGAACAAGAGGTACGCATACTTTTACGTCTTAATCTTTGTTCGATAGAGAATGACGCCCCTGCTAACTGTAACATTCTTCTTAATTTCTCCATATATGACTTATCATTTTCATTAAAAATACTAGACATTTTCTTTTGGGAGAATTTATAATTAGGCTATTATCTTTTTTCCTTTGGAAATATAATTCAAATAATTCAGGAAGGGGAGTCTAATAACAAAGCCATAAATAAGGCTAGTTATCCATGCTTCGAATTGAGAACATTATTTTTAGCGTAATGTGCTTTTGAGTTGCATCGTGCTTCAAATTAACTTTTATATATTCTTTTGTGTTAAATAGACTCCAGATGCTTCTAGTGTCATCATTTGAGTTCTTCATTCAGATACCGATGAAGATAGTGAACATATGGTACATCAAATATTAACTAATGCTACTGAAATTGTTAATTTTTGTATGGTGAGTCATACTATCATTTGCTCAACGCACATGCAGGTGATGATTAATTAGAAGCAATTTTTCACAGCATAGCGTGATGATTATGTCTGATTTACGTAAGCAATTTTTATATTTGTGTCATTCTATGTTTTATTGATATCTGTTTAAGTTGATATTTTTGTCATGTTTTAGTTACGAGACTTATGTATAGCATGATATTCGTTATAAAGTTACTTTTACTTCTTCTATAATTAAATTCATATTCTTTTTTCTTAGAAGTATAGTAATTGTTTTTATGATTTGTCCAGGTTGACTCTGTTGCCTACTCCAATATTGCAGTAATTAAGAAGAGATTGAAGGTACAAAGAGTGGATGAAGATGAATGCGTTCCTATTTTACTTTGTATGATTATGTTTTAGAAAAAGAAAAAAAAAAGTGTTTGTTGTTCTACCTAGTTAATGATGTGTCTATAAGAAGAAAAAAAAAAAAAAAAAAAAAAAAAAAAAAAACCTAGTTGATGATGAAATACATTATTACTTATGTAATGTGTGACATTAAAAGTGGTGAACCGTCAAAAGTGATGATCTGTGTCACTATTGACTGTATTACTTATGCGTGCTTATGCTGATAAAAAAAATAAAAATATGTGTGTTTATTTCATTTGCTCTTAATGTATTTCAGATTTTAACATAATACTTTACTGTGATCAGAGCAACAATTTGCCATCTCTTAAAATTAACATCTAAAGTTTATCCGTTTTAATTACCTAAGACAACAAGACATTATAACTCTACTGTAATATTTTTTTTAAAGAAGATTTTGCAGATTTGTTTTTTTTTTCTTGAAATTTATTATTTATATAGTATCAGTGTTAATATGCATCTCAAATTTTATTAGAAGTTAAAATAACCTGTTTGATTCTCAAGTTTTTGATTAAGGACTAACATAATTTAAGCTTTATTTTTTAGCTGAATAACTATAGACGTATTTCGCACCAAAAAAGAAGCTGTCTTGATTTTTAGAACTTAATATTATTATCATTTGGCTTGAAAGGACTCTCTCGTGTTAAGACATACCTAAAGATAATTAGAAGATACTGGTTTGATAAATAAAAACTTAAAATGTATATTTTAAGTATATTTATAGTAAAAAGTTAAAAAATAGTGCATAATTAGGATGATATGGAACATAGCAGATTGGAGTCCTGCTGCTCTTGGCAGCTTGATTCACCTCATTCATTCCTTTTTAATTCTGCTGGTGCTCTTCAGTGGAACTTAAGTTTGCTGCTTGTCTCTACCGTTTTCATAGTGCATTTGTGCACGTGTATAAATTTGTTAATTATTTGGTGGGTGGAATTCTAAGTCTTGGTAGTATCAGTATGATTGGTAATTTGTGTCGGCCAAATGGCACAGGCAAATAGCCTCCGCATTATTTATAAATAACGGACACAAAATAATAACGTTGATTTGACTCACACAACAAATCATCACAAATTTAGAAAAAAAAATTAAAAATTAAAAAGTAGTTGTGTCTGCCAAGTCAAGACATAGTGATTCTTTTTAAAAACTGTAGGTTTCGTAGACTAAACTGATGTTAAAGCAAGTCTCGGTCAAGCCGACATACCGTAAATAATTTTCTTATTTTAATTAATGTAGTCAATGTAAATTAAAATTTTGAATTTTTGGAACGATTGAATTTGTTTATGAAAAACTAAAAAAAAAATATTATTATTAATAATAATAGTTTTTTTAATAAAGTGAATAAGTTGAAAAAAAAAAACTTTATGATAAGTGTTAAAGTTAAATTGAATTGAAAAAAATTAACTTTTTTAAATATAATACTTTACTTAATTCCATTAATTTTTTTGTTGTTAAAAAAAAGTCTTTCCGAGTGTTTCATTTGAATGCGAGTGGTTACACTTTTTCAAGAGTTCAAGTGTTTAATTTGGGTCTTTCATGTTCAAGCATTTTTCATCATTTTCTTGCTTTACCTACATTTCTTGCTAATTTAGGTATATGATCAATATATTTTTATTTGTGAGTGTTTAATCTTGACTTTCTTATACTATAATTGAGAATAAATTTATTTATTTTTTAAAATAAAATTTACTCAATCAAGATTAATTGAACCTTAATTGAGATTATTGGTTAAACTTGGATTTTAAACATATTTTCTTACTTTTATTATTTCTAATTATTTGTAGAGATTTTATGGATTCCAAACTTAATCAATTTTTTTGCAAAAGTATTCTTTAGATTTTCTACAAAGATGATCTTTTACTATTCTTACTTGATTTAGAACAAATTTCCTTCAATTTTTGCAATATCTTTTGCAGGAAATTTAATTATTATCTGGAACAAAATTTGGAAACAAAATATCTTAAAGAAACTGGAAAATTGAAAATCTACAACTTTACTAGAAAGAATATATTTACAAAATTAATCTTTGGCACATAAGGAAACATATGATAATTGCAAGAATAATATCCGAGAATTAGATTTGAGTTAATAAAGAAAAGGAGATTATAAATACCAGTTGGAATAGGCATGAAGAGGACACACCGCTGCATAACATAAACTGTAGTTTTATTTTCTTTTGTAATTCTTGTGCTTTCATCATAAAAGACTAAACTCCTTTGGATTGATTCTCTTATGATTTCATAATGAATTTTAGAGTTTATGTTTAATAAAATTTTATTCTTTACATAATCTATAATAAATATATTATATAGTTGGTCTTTTTAAAATCCATGTTTTCGAAAATTATCTGTTTTTGAACGCTTGTGGAGAATTGAATTGTTTTTCCTTAATTAGAGTTCTTATCAATTTCTTGTACGCTTAGTTAATAGATAAAAGATTACTTCTCATTGAGTAGACGCTTGAAGACGATGTGAGATCTTGAATATATTAGTAGATACTTGTTTTACTTATAAGATTCTGTTGAATTTGATTTACGCTTGTTTGATTGAGTGCAACTATGTGAAGAGAATTGAAAACTAAGGAAGAATTTGTTGTGAAAAACTTGAGACTCAACTTATTTTCTTGATTATTTTTACATCATCTATTTTAGTTTCCTGCAAAACAATCCTTAACCACCTCCCCCCGTTTTAATTTACTATTATTACTAACTTTCTTTACTTCAGATAAGTTTTGAACATTGATTGAATTTATTATTAGATTCATTAGAGACGACTTGGGATTAACTTTTTCCTATCTCTTTGGTGTTAGATCTACCACTGCGTTAGGCGGTCAATATTGAAATATTTTTTAATTTGTTCGTGAAACAACTACAATCACCGTGACCTTCTTTACTTCTATTTCTGATTCACTTGATCCTAGTAGAACCTTATTAAGTAGTCACTCCGATGGGAGAGGAAGCTTCCTCAGGCTGCACATAATGCTATTTCGCTAAGGGGATCCTAAGGAGGAAACTTCTTCTCTGGTCCCCGTTGTGGCTGCTCCTCCTTCTCGATGGTAGACATCGCACCAGAAAGTAGTGTGGTCCCTCTGACGAAAAAAGGAAAAGTTCCCCATCTAGAGCCATTATGATCCTCCAAAAGGTCTAGAAAAGCTAAGTGTCTCATATCTCTGACCCTAAATATTCTCGGGTATATGGTGAAGTGGCCACATATGCTTCTCAGTTTAACTCTAAAGAAATAATCAAAGATTTCGTAGCCTTTTTCAACATCTGTGACGTCTCAGTTTAACTCTAAAGAAATAATCAAAGATTTCGTAGCCTTTTTCAACATCTGTGACGAGTAAATGACCGAATATATATCGAGCAAAATGTGTGGTCCAAAATAATGAGTCTTCATGAAACCTAGGCCGAATAGTTATTACTTCACCTATGTGTACAAGTTTCTCTTCAAGGAATTTGATATTCTATTTCTATTGTCAACCTTCGAAGCCAACATGCTAATTGTGATTATGATTAATGTGGCTTCTAGTCAACTTCATCCCAATAACTTGACCTTCTTAAAATCTTTTCATATACTTTTCCATTGCCTAGATATTGAATCTTTTGTAAATAAGTTAATGTATTTTTATCAAGTAAAGCATATGTCAACTTCATCCCAATAACTTGACGTTCTTAAAATCTTTTCATATACTTTTCCATTGCCTAGATATCGAATCTTTTGTAAATAAGTTAATGTATTTTTATCAAGTAAAGCATATGGTAATCCAATTGGTTGGATTCACTACAAGAAATTTAAAGTTACCTATGAATTATTACATACACATTATTTAAACGAAGTTCATATCTTTGTATCTGGATGTAACCTACTAATATTACAAGAGTCTTAAGCTAATACATGTTAGCTTAAACCATGAATTTATTTTGTGTAATAGAACTGCAACTTGTTGTTTTGAAGGAACAATATTTTGTGGGGATATCTTCTTTTAAAATATCACCTGTTATAAGGGTTAGAACCTTAAAGGCAACTCCATAATTTTTCAATTCATAGTTTTAATCAACTTTTTTGAATAATATATATTCTTTTTAGTAATAAAAAATTTAAATTACATTATAACAACAATATTTACTAGTTAAATTATGGTTAAAGACAACTTCAAACTTTATTGCATGATTGGTCTAACCCACTTCAACGCAACTATTTCATACACCAATTTATTACAGCATTGCTCTACAGCACTCTTTATCACTTATCATCCCAAAGTTCAGGATTTAACTTCTTCATTTGTCTTCTGCATTTTATTAATCTCTTCCTTCTCCTTTGTAGTTTTTACATCACTTTCATCTTGTTTCTTTTTCTTTTTCTTGTCATTTAACTTATTAATAGATACAACTATTGTTGAACTCCAAGCATCAGAGTAAACAAGCTCAAGTTTCTCCTTTTTGACTCAATTTTAGTTTCCAAGTATACAGTCTTCAGATATATCAATTTCTATTGATTGAAGAACTAGTAGTTTATCTTTTGAGCGCATGATCTTTATCTCTTTCTCACTCTATGGCCTATGGCCTAGCCTCTAATGTTTGACTGTGATTTTCATTTGTTGCAACTATAATCAGATGACAAGTTCCTACTGTCATGTAAAGGGCACCATTTTTTTTTACCATGAGCAATCGTCATTGAAACATTTGAAATCTTCCAATGATCATCGTCAAATACTATTGTGTAGCCATCATTAGCCAATTGACCTACTCAGATGAGATTAAGTTCTTTGTTTAAGTCTGGAATATGTCTAACATTTTTCAATTTTCATATAGACTCATTTAGCTTAATGTTCACTACACCTTTACCCACAATCTCACAAGTTTGTTCATTTGCTCATTACCAAGGTAAATTTTACCGAGGTGCCCAAGGAAACTTCTCAAAAAGAATTATTTCTGTGAAGTGGCATGAGAGGATGCTTTAGAGTCTAATACCCTAAGAACATTTTGTATTGTCTAAGGAACAAAAGAATGCATCTTCTCCTCCTGACATATAAGCGACATTTTTCTTTATCTTCACCTCTCAATTCTTATATGCACTCTTGTATTGATTTTTATAGTGTCCGATCTTTCCACAATGCCAACACAAATTGTCTGAGTAATGAAAATTGTAATGATTCTTGGACCTAAAGAGGTTGAAGATTCACATGGCTCTCTGTCTAATCTCTTTCAAGAATCAAATCACATACATTGTTGAATTTCAGCTTATTGCCTCCTAAAGAGCTACTCACTTTTGTCACGAAAAGCATTCCAACTTTTTGGTAAAGAATAAAAGAGTATAAATGTTCATACTTCTTCGTCAAATTCAATTCCACCTAATTATTGAGATATTAGGTACCAATGTGACTTTTATTCATCAGCACATCAAATAACTGCATCATCAAATGAACTTTGTTTGAGGCTGATGTCTTTTCATAGATATTAGAAAGATTCGCCATAAGACGTATTTTCTTTTGCAATGTTGAGTGTCGTGTTTCAAGAAAACATTAATCAGATAACTCTAAGGGCTTGTCTATGGAGAAGAGCCTAATCTTCATCCTTCATTCCTTCTAGTTTGTTTCCTGAAAGAGTTTGATACAATGTTACTGTGAAACAGATAATCTCCCTTGCACAAAAGAGACCTTTTATGTTGGTTGTTTAGGACTATTTACATATGTAAGATTTTGACATATAAGTGGGGTATACGAATTTATGCGACAAAACATTCAACGTAAATTTACGTCAGACCATACATTGAACCGACATAAGATCCTACGTAAATTTTTAGCATTTTTAAAAATATAATTGGTTTTGGCTTAAAACCAAAACCTTAAATACAGAAAAATACACTTGTAATGACCTTGTTCTGCATGCGTCAAACACAAAATGACAACAATATGCAAATGATAAAATCACAAAAATGAAAAATTTTAAATATGGAATTATAGAATACCTAAGATGTAAAGGTTTGATAAATTTCTATTTAGCATAAGGAAACATCACAAAAACTTTCAAAATTTTCTAACTAGATATGTAAACTAAATGCCAAAATCTTAAAAATGCCTTAAAATTTAAAAAAAAAAATAAGAAAATAAGTTGTAGTAAATAGAGCATTGGAAGTTGTTCTCTACCAAAATATTGTATCTCAAAATCTATGAGTATTCTATCAAATTTAAAGACTCTATTATTAACATTCACTAAAAGAAGTTATTATTAAAAAAATTTGGTCAAAAATCAATTTCCAACTTTAATGATTTTACAAAATTGAGTGAATAGTAAATACACAAAAACACCCCATATGATATAATAGATCCAAGATATGGTAATCCAATAGCAAAAACAAAAATGATAAACAATAAAGCAAAACAAAGACAACAACAATACAAATTAATAAAGACATTGATGCATTGTGATAATTGAGATTTTCGAAAACAACCAGAGATATATAACACTTATAACAATAACACAATTGGGCCCACAAAAGCTCCAACAAAAATTCCCCCCACACATCCATCGATTCATAGCATAAAAATGAAGTCCAAACAGTTTGATATAAATGTTGAGTTTTATATTAAATCTTAGACAGTTCAATGTAAAACAAGTATCAATAATTATTTATAAAAATGTCACTATAAATTTTTTTATCTAAAATAAAATGTGTAACAAAAATAACTAATTTTACACTTGTATCTTCAATGTGCATTTTAAGTCAAAGTTTACATCATCAAACTTCTTAATCTCACCTTTCCATCATTTGGAGTTATTTCTTCCACTCAAATCTAACTATTTTTATAATAATAACAACCAATTTATGTAAATATATGAATAATAAAAAAAGGAAAATATAAAGTATTCACAAATATCTCTCACAACCCAAATACAATTGGAGAATTAGAATATTATTTTCGTTCTCCCCTCTTTTTTTCTTCTCTCCACGTTGGAATGTTAAATTAAGCAACAATTTGTCCATCTTTTTGAACATATAAAGTTTATCCGTTTTAGTTAAGGCAACACGAGATTATACTCTATTATATTATTTTTCTTAGAAAGATTTTGAAATTTTTATCTTTAAATTTATTATTTATATAAAACCAGTTTTACGAGTTTTAATATTTATGTATGTTCCGGTACATTAAATAGTCTCACATAGCTTCGGAGTCGAGGTCAAGGTCAATTTAAATACACTTTTCTCTCCAAATCCTCCTAGACGCTTTTTAAGGACACAACTGTAACGTAGCAATTGAGCTTCAAAGCGGACAATATCTCGGACACGGAGATTGACCCTAGAGATGTCATCTCAACGGATTTGAGGTCGGAACATTGACGTCGTTTGTGAGGATCTCTTCCCTTAGCCCTCGACTCGGGGGACTTGTTCCGGTACACCCAATAGTCTCACATCGCTCAGGAGTCGAGACTAAGGTCAGTTTAAATACACCTTCCTCCTTCAATCCATCAAGATGCCTTTTAAGAACAAAACTGTGATGGAAGAACAGAACTTGATGTCGAAACAATATCAATTTTTATTTAAAAAATAGATAAAATGACATGGAGTTTTTAAGGTCTAATATAATTTAAGCTTTACCTTTTACTTAATAATTACCGATTTCGTATATAAAAAAATTGCCTAATTTTTAGAAAGGACACTGAGAAATATTCTTAATACTATAAGCATTAGGTTTGAAAGGACTCTCCTATGTAAGAAACACCTACAGATATAAATAGAAAATATTGGTTTAATCTATTGAAGATAAAAACTTTTAAAATGTAAAATTAAACTCACTCTTCATAATATGATCATATCATTTTCTCTCTATTTAAAACTTTTATCATAATTCACATTTATATTAAGAGGTGAAAGGGAGAGATGAGTCCATAGTTGTAAGTCAAAAGACAGAAGAAAAGATGAGTCCATAGTTTTTTTTATATAAAAATTAATTCCATAACTATATTATATAAAAACTGATTCAGTAACTTTGTTATACAATGATTGATTTAGTTACCCAATATAAGACTAAAAGTTGATTACTAGATTACTCTCTAAATAATATATAACTATTTTCAAAATATTCTCTAAGTCTATATTCATCTACTTCATCTTTTATATATAAAATTATTAAATAATATAAAATACTTAATATTCTAAAATTAATTAAGAAGATACTCTGTCCGTCAAACATGATTATATATCTATCGCATACATTCGCTATTATTATTAATGAAATTACAACAAGAGCTTATAATAGAACTAAATATATATATATTAGGAAATAAAATTCAAATAAATTTACAAAACTTATTTCCATTGGTTCAGCTTTAATAGATGAAGTGTACATGGTGTTAAAATATTAAAATAGTGTAATTTTTTTGTTTATACTTATGAGAATAGACATTTATTTTTTTATTTATGAGAATGGATAAGTGGTGTTTACATGGTACAATTTTGTGTGAATGAGATCGTATGATAAAAAGAGAAGATTTTAGAACTTTGTTATTTTTAAAATCTTTGTAATTTTAATTAAACATCATGTTAGTTAAAAAAAATGTAGAATTAAAATTGATAAAATGACTTGTTAGAATTTGGTGTTTTCTCATAAGATTTTCTTTTTTCATTCTGAACCAATTTTTATGACTTTTGGATCTTCTATTTTGAAAAAAGGATGTTAGAATTTGGTGTTTTCCTTTTTTCTCATTGGTTTGGATCAAAAGTACCATCCTACTACAATATTAATAATTTTTGAGTTAAAATATCATTTAATGCAATATTCTGACCGTGGCCGCTCAAGATTTTAAGAGCCTAAAGCAAATTAAAAAGTAAAACTTTTTTAAAATTAATAAAAATATTTAAAATTATGATTTTTTTTATCTAAAATTTATTTTTCTAATTTTTATGATGTAAAATTATTTATTAAATTATTATAATTAATTTCATTTAAAATATCTTATTTAGTATATAATAAAGTTAATTCAGTTTAATCTTTAAGACATTGCTGATCTTAAATAAGTATATAAAACAAAACTAAGTTAAAAAGATAAAACTTCATTGTTAAAATAGTATCTTTGAGACATTGCTGATCTTAAATAAGTATATAAAACAAAACTAAGTTAAAAAGATAAAACCTCATTGTTAAAATAGTGAACTTGATTGTAGTATCTTTTCTTGAAGTCTCAAGTCTCTTACAATCCATAGTGTCTTTTGGTAAGTCTTTAAATTTAATTTATATATAAATTCTAAATTTCTAAAGTTCTTCCTTGAATCTGAACAAATTATTTTAAAATTAATTAAAAAAAAATGAGATCAATTCATTAATCTAATATTATTTTTTATCTGATATTGATACATTACAAAATAACAAAAGTGAACACAAATTCTGATTTCTGTGTCTATACACCCATAAATACACAATATAAAATGATAAAACAAAACAGATAAAGAGAGTCAGAAAATGAAGAGACATGTAAAGAAATGATATCAATAAGAAGGAACAGTGAAAAGAGAGAAAAAATTATAATGTTTTAATAGTTAGGATTCCTCAAAGGTTTAACCTCTTTTTTTCTAAAAAAAAAAAGTTATTATTAATTTATTATATGAAAGTTTCAAAAATATTATTTATTAAATAATATTTATAATATTAACATAAATTTAAAGTCACTAATAAATAGTTATTGTATCTATGTAAACTTAAATTAGTTAAGATATTTGAATTTTTTAATTAAAAATTATTTTTTAATATAATTTTAAAATTAAAATATTTTTAATTTTATAATAATATGTTAGTATTAAAATAGACTTTTAAGATTTTAAAACTTAAAAGTGTTAGTTTAATTGTTTGGACCTTGAGCCATAGTCTGAATTATTTAAAATTTATTAATTTTCCATAATTTTTTTTTATTAATTTGATTTGAAACACCATTTTGACACAGTCTAAGCACGACTTATTTATTTTTGTAAATAAAAAATCACAACTTTTCGTAAATGTAAAAAAAAAAATTTACATTATTTTAATACTTTAACCTAGACATGGAGGCTCTTCAAAATTAAAAAGGCTATATAGTAAAAGAAACGAAAATGGAGTAGCATAAATGTAACTAAAGCTGTAAACAAGAAATGGTAAGATAAGAATCTTGGTTACTGGTAGTTATACATGGAATGTTTTATTCCAGACACCCTTTGCTCCCATATTTGCACACGAAGAACTGTTTCTTTTAATTCCATAATTATATTTCACTGAGTGTCTTTAAATTCAATAAATGATTAAAATATTTATTATAATATACTTTTATAATAGTTATTATAATATGCGACAACTGTATCATATTAGAATCCGAAATAAGAAGCTGCATGTCAGCCGTCTAAGATATAGCAGATTTTGTAAAGAGGGTGAATGGAAAAATTACGTATCTGATTTGGAATGATGAGTAGAATAGAGTGCGAGAGCTAGACATTGAATCATATAAACAAAGCTTAGACCAAAGCCTTTCTAACTCTACCATTCACAACGAATTACCACTGGAGTAAGCATTGCCAACGGCACCTTTCCAATCTTCGTTAAATGCGGGCAGCAACAATGTGTGTAATTAAAAATATTTTTTAAATCTCATAATCATTTACCCTTTGAATTATTTCTATTCAAATTCTCTAGATAATGACAGTATATGTGTATAATTATAAATATTTTTTAATATTCATTATTTCTACCAACACTTTATACGTATCTAGTTATCATTTCTAATTTAATTTATTACTTTCAACAAAATATTAATATCCACTTAAATAGCAAGTACATTTCTAGTTATAATCATATCAAAATATACTTGTAAAATTATTGAACAACATTGACTTTAATATAAGAAGAAAAATTAAATGTTACACGATCATCAAATCCACTTAAACACAACTATTTCATACAACTTGCAGCATTGCTATACTCCAGCCTTTATCACTTGTTATCCCAAAGTTCAGGCTTTATCTTCTTCCTTTGTCTTCTTGTTAATCTCTTCCTTCTCCTTCTTAGTTTCTGCTGCCCTTTCATCTTGTTTCTTTTTCTCTTTCCTGTCATTTAACTTATCTTTCTCAATTTCTTTTCTTTTTCTTTTTTCTGCCTTCTCGTTTTTCTTCCTTCTCAAGAAACCGGAAAATGGAATGAGTCTTTGGAATCTCCACTTCCACAATAAGAAGAATAGGCTCCGGGTAAAAGCTCCTTTTTCGGATGTCAAAGAGGCCCTCAACAGGTTTAGTGCCTGACCAAAATCAACACATATAATTCCACAAATATTAAATAAAACCATTGGTATCACTCAGATTTTCCTAAACCAATATCGAAAGAACAAGTGGTGAAGAGTGAATTGTGAACATTACCTGTGACTTCCTGATTTTCACCAAATGTTCCTCCAAATCAGTAAACCGGTGATCATTCATAAATGAACATGGAATACTAGAAATATTTGTCATTGGTGACAATTCCAGATCATCACTCACAACAAATAGACACGGCCTCTTCATAAATCCCACACCATCTTTTCTTGCTCTATCTGAAGATCTTGGGTCCAAAAGTTTTATATCTTTTGGATCTTGTAGCATATCATGTTTCTTTGAAATCATTTTCTTCTCACAGATGACACGTCCCTTCTCATTTTTCACTTGTCCAAGGCCATACCAATATTTGCCAGTGTCATCTTGACTTGCTTTTAATAGTGGATTTCTCTCACAACCAAAATGAGAAGCCACCTTTGGATTCAACAAGGATTTGTTTGATGACTCTGTGAACCAC